>Ga0116170_10000003_pt1 | contig 249144 bp, 204 predicted proteins | sample AD_JPNHW1_MetaG_FD_89797 | JGI IMG/M metagenome (GOLD analysis project Ga0116170, IMG submission 89797) | Active sludge microbial communities of municipal wastewater-treating anaerobic digesters from Japan - AD_JPNHW1_MetaG | ecosystem: Engineered > Bioreactor > Anaerobic > Digestate | place... | reverse complement strand
CAGCGACTCGGCAACCAGCACAACCACCGCGACCAGCACCAACCCCAACACTATTAAATACGGCGACAGCGGCGACCGCGTAACCAAGTTGCAAACCGCGCTTGTTAAACTGGGGTACAGCACCAACGGAATCGACGGCCAGTTTGGCGCGGGCACGCAAAAAGCTGTGATCGCGTTCCAAAAAGCAAACAGCCTTACGGCGGATGGCCTTGCCGGCACCAAAACGCAGGAAATTCTATACGAAAAGGCGGATAGCGCTTCCGATTCTTCCGGGAGCTCCTCCTCGTCGGACAGCTCATCCGGCTCGGACAGCTCCTCCGGTTCTTCCGGCTCATCCAGCTCGTCCGGGTTTACACGCACGCTGCGCAAGGGGTATACGGGCAGCGATGTGACCAGCGTGCAAACCCAGCTTACGACGCTGGGCTACTACACCAAGACCGTGGACGGCGTTTACGGCGCGGGCACCATGGCTTCCGTTTCCGCTTTCCAGAAAAAGAATAACCTCTCGGTGGACGGGCTGGTCGGCTCTAAAACGTACGCCAAGATTTTTTCTTCCAGCGCGGTTTCCAACACGAGCGCCGACAGTTCTTCCTCCGGCTCAGACACATCGGGCGGCTCATCCGATTCCGGCAGTTCCGACAGTTCCTCGTCGTCGGGCACATACACGTCGCTTTCCTATGGGGCAAACGGCACGGCGGTCACCAATTTGCAAAAGGCGCTCAAAGCGCTGGGGTATAATGTAGTGGTGGACGGGGACTACGGCGCGCTGACCCAATCGGCGATCACCGCCTTCCAGAAGCTCAACGGCCTCACCGTGGACGGCACAGCCGGCGCCCTCACGCAGGAAAAGCTGTACAGCAGCTCCGCAGTCAAGTACGACAGCTCCGCCGATACCAACACCATCATCACGGATGATACCGGCAAGGCGACCGGCCCCAAAACGAGCGAAGTCAAGTGCCTGTACTGGTTCACGCAGGTGAAACCCTATATTAAGGCTGGGCAGAAGATCACGATTTTTGACCCCGCAACCAATCTGGAGTGGACGCTGCGGCTGTATAGCCTTGGCCACCACGCGGACAGCGAGCCGCTGACGGCGACCGATACCGCGATAATGTACAAGGCGTTTGGCTATACCAACACGTGGACGCCCAAACCGGTTTACGTGCAGTTGCCCAGCGGTACTTGGACGCTCGCGACCATGCACAACGTTCCCCACCTGACCGGCTCCATCAAGGACAATAACTTTGACGGGCACCTGTGCGTGCATTTCCTGCGCACGCTGGAGGAATGCGCCGCCAACGATCCGGATTACGGCATCACCCACCAAAACGCCATCCGTAAAAAATGGAAAGCCATGACGGGCGAGGATATTCCGGACTAAGACCACAGCTTTTTCCGACGCGGATAACCGCTTGGGAGAAAAGCGGGCAGCAGGATTGCGCCTCGCCTGCCGAAGCATCGACCTTTAACCGGGGTTACGCCGCGCGGGTGGCTTCGACGCGCGCGGCTCCGCCCTGCCCGGCGCGGTTTAACCATGAAAGGCCAGCGGCAGTTCCGCCCAACCGGCTTATCCGGACTTGATGGGCGCCAGAACGGCGGTGGGCTGCCTTTTCAACTGACCTGCGCGGAGATGTGCGAAGCGGTTTCGAAAAAGAACGCTCGGGCAATGTGTTCCCGGGCGTTCTTTGGATTTCACGCGAACCGCCGCCGGGAAACGCGCCGGAGCCCCGTCAGGCTTGCGGAATGTCCGCCGGGTTTTCGGGAGCGATTTTACCCACGCCCTGCAACACATACATGGGCCGGTAGGGGAATTTGCGCATTTCGTGCTCGGTGGTAACGCCGCTTAAAACCAGCACGGTGTCGATGCCGCTTTCCACGCCGGCGACAATGTCGGTATCCATCCGGTCGCCGATGATCGCTGCTTCCTCCGCGTTAACGCCCAGGATGCGAAGCCCGTGGGCCATCATCAGCGGGTTGGGCTTGCCAAGGTAATAGGCCGTGCGGCCCGTCGCCAGCTCAATGGGGGCCATCAGCGCCTTGCACGCGGGCGCGATGCCGCCCTCGATGGGGCCGGTCAGGTCCGGATTGGTGCCAATCAGCTTTGCGCCGGCTCGCACCAGCGCCACCGCGTGCTCGATGCGGTCAAAGGTGTAGGAACGGGTTTCCCCCAGCACAACATAATCGGGGTTGACCTCGTTCATGGTGAAACCAGCGTCATACAGCGCGCCCACAAGGCCGGGCTCGCCAATCACGTACACGCTGCCGCGGGGGCTTTGCTGCTTGAGGAAAGCCGCGGTGGAAAGCGCGCTGGTGTAAAAATGGCTCTCGTCCACATCCAGCCCCAGACGGGCCAGCTTCTGCTGCAGCTCGCGCGGCGCGCGTTCGCTGCTGTTGGTTAAAAACAGAAACGCCTTGTTCTCTCTTTTCAGCCACTCCACAAACTCCGTTACGCCGGGCAAGAGCATGTTGCCGTGGTAGATCACGCCGTCCATATCGATGATGAAGCCCTTTTTGGACCGCAAGGATTCCATGCTGTACGTTTTTGCTTCCTGCATTGTATCACCTTTCTCACGTTTGCGCGAGGTCGCCGCCGGCGGGGACGCGCCCGGCCGTACGGGCGCGGCGGCTTGCGGCTGACCGCGCCAAGTTCATTATAACACGGCTGGCGCGGCCCGGACAATGGCAACCGGATCGGAACGTCAAATTCCTTCCAGAACGTCCATTACAGGCTTTTTGTGGGCGAAATTTCTTTATCGGCACGGAAGGTTGCCTCTTTCCAATTGAAACGCAATCTGTTATAATCAAAACGAAGTTCGTTGTGCAGTGATGCACCGAAAATTGCAAGGAGGAGACCAAGAATGAAAAAGGTTATTGCTATCCTTTTGACACTGGCGCTCGTTGTGGCGATGGGCGTATCCGCCCTGGCCGAGGGGACGTACGAAATCGCGATGGTTACCGACGTTGGCAACATTGACGATCACAGCTTCAACCAGGCTACCTGGGAAGGCGTGAAAGCCTACGCGGAAGCGAACGGCATCACGTATAACTACTACCGTCCCTCTGAGGACAGCAACGAAGCCCGCGTGGAAAGCATGAAGGCCGCTATTGAAAAGGGCGCCAAGGCTGTTGTGACCCCTGGCTACCTGTTTGCCGACAGCGTTGCCGAGGTTTCCGCCGCTTACCCCGATGTGTCCTTCCTGCTGGTGGACACGGCACCCAGCGGCACGCCGCTGCCCAACACCTATTCCATCTCCTACAAAGAAGAGCAGAGCGGCTACTTCGCGGGCTATGCGGCCGTGAAGGATGGCTATAAGAAGCTCGGCTTCCTGGGCGGCATGGCGGTTCCCGCTGTGGTCCGTTACGGCTACGGCTTTGTGCAGGGCGCGGACGCGGCTGCCAAAGAACTGGGCCTGACCGATGTTGAGATCAAGTATTGGTACTGCGGCGGCTTCGGCCCCACGGACGATATCAAGATCAAGATGGACGGCTGGTACACCGAAGGCGTCGAAGTGGTATTCGCCTGCGGCGGCAAAATCTACCAGAGCGCGATCGCGGCCGCTGAAGCCGCCAACGGCAAGGTTATCGGCGTGGACGTTGACCAGGCTTACGACAGCGACCTGATCATCACCTCCGCTATGAAAGACCTGAAGAACTCCATCGTGTTGGCGCTGACCGATCTGTACGCCAACGGCGGCACTTGGGGCGACAAGGGCGGCACAACCGTGACGCTTGGCGCTGCCGAGGATTGCACCGGTCTGCCCACCGCCGAAGGTTCCTGGCGTTTCAAGACCTTCACCGTGGATGAATACAACGCGCTGTACGCGAAGGTTAAGAGCGGCGAAGTGGTTGTGAACAACAGCACCGACGCGGCCCCGACCGTCACCAACGTAACCGTGGATTATCAGGAGTAAAGTGGTTCGGGTCAGGTCGGGCGTAAGCCCGGCCTGACCTGATCGCCGTATCGCGCAAGCGGGCGGCAGGCTGGCGGCTTGAGTCGCCACAGTGATGTGGCGGCGTCGGAGGAAGCGGTAAACACGCAGAATCCGCCTTGCTATCCATCGCTGCGACGCGGGCGCTGGGAGAGGCTAGGCGTATGCTTAGTCTTTTTCATTTTCACGTACCGGGTTGAGATATCAACGCTGGCGCAACCAACGGTTGGCAGCGTTTGTATGTGAACCCAGTATCAATACGAAGGGATGAAGGGATAACTCATGAGCGAATTTGTGATCGAGATGCTCAACATCACGAAAAAGTTCCCGGGCATCATAGCCAACGACGACGTTACCCTACAGCTGAAAAAGGGCGAAATCCACGCGTTGCTTGGCGAAAACGGCGCCGGAAAGTCAACGCTGATGAGCGTGCTGTTCGGCCTGTATAAGCCGGAGGGCGGCGTGATTAAAAAGGATGGGCAGGTTGTGCAGATCAACGACCCCAACGACGCCAACCGCCTCAACATCGGGATGGTCCACCAGCATTTTAAGCTGGTGGAGGTGTTTACGGTGCTGGATAATATCATCCTGGGCGCGGAAGAAACCAAACACGGCTTTTTACAAAAGAAAGAGGCCCGCGCCAAGGTGATGCAGCTGAGCGAAAAATACGGCCTGCAAGTGGACCCGGACGCGCTGATTGAAGAAATCGGCGTAGGCATGCAGCAGCGTGTGGAAATCCTCAAGATGCTGTTCCGTGAAAACGACATCCTGATTTTTGACGAGCCGACCGCTGTGCTCACGCCGCAGGAAATTTCCGAGCTGATGCAGATTATGCGCAATTTCGCGCAAGAAGGCAAGAGCATCCTCTTTATTACCCACAAGCTGAATGAGATTATGGCGGTCGCCGACCGCGTAACCGTGCTGCGCAAAGGGAAAGGGATCGGAACTGTCAACGTGGCCGATACCACGGTGGATGAACTGGCGGAAATGATGGTTGGCCGCAAGATCAACTTTACGCTGGATAAAGCGCCGGCCACGCCCGGGGATCCGGCGCTTACGGTGCAGAATTTGGTGGTTGGGGATAAGCACCACGCCAAAAAGAAGGTCAACAACGTTTCCTTCACGGTGCATAAAGGCGAAATCGTCGGGATCGCAGGCATTGACGGCAACGGCCAGAGCGATCTGGTGTATGCGCTCACCGGACTGATGAAACCCGAAAGCGGCGCCATCTACATTGGCGATCACGACATTACGCATATGGACGTGCGCGGCCGTAACGATCTGGGGCTGGCCCATATTCCGGAGGACCGGCACAAGTACGGACTGGTGCTGGACTATACCTTAGCGGAAAACCTCATCCTTAAAAACTACTACACCCCGTCCTTTCAGCACGCCGGCTTTTTGCGGTTTGATGAAATGTACCGCTACTGCGACGATTTGTCCAAACGCTTTGATATCCGCTCCAGCCAAGGCTCCGCAACCATTGTGCGCAGCATGAGCGGCGGTAACCAGCAAAAGGCGATTGTCGCGCGCGAACTGAGCCTGCAACCGGATGTGATTATCGCCATGCAGCCGACGCGCGGCCTGGATGTGGGCGCGATTGAATACATTCATAAGCAGATTCTCGCCGCGAGGGACGATCAGAAAGCGGTGCTGCTGGTTTCGCTGGAGCTGGACGAGGTCATGAGCGTCAGCGACCGGATTTTGGTGATGTTTGAGGGCGAAATTGTGGCGGAGATTGACGCGAAATCCGCAACGGCTCAGGAATTGGGCCTGTACATGTCCGGCGCGAACCGGCAAAGCCGGATGGAGGTGGAACAGCAATGAAACACAAGTATCATAAAGGGTTGATTAACGGGATGGCCTCACTGATCTCCATTGTGATGGGGTTGGTGTTCGGCTTTGCGCTGCTGCTGATTTTCAACCCCCGTTATGCCCTGCCCGGTTTTGGCAACCTGATGTCCGCCGGTTTTACGTCCAGTGAAAAGCTGGCTAAGGTTTTTTACCAGAGCGCGCCGCTGCTGATGACCGGCCTTTCCGTGGCCTTTGCGTTCAAGACCGGGCTGTTCAACATTGGCGCAACCGGCCAGTACACGCTTGGCGCATTCTTTTCGCTGGTGGCGGTTGTCCAGTTTCGCCTGCCGTGGTGGGCCGGCATCCTGCTGGCGATGGTCGGGGGCGCGGTGATGGGCTTCATCCCCGGCGTTTGCAAGGCGCTGTTTAACGTAAACGAGGTCATTACCTCCATTATGTTCAACTGGATATCGCTGTTTGTGGTTAACCTGAGCATCAACAACATGCCCCTTTTGCTGGCCAATGCCTGGGGCGCGATCAACAAGGACCGCACGGCCGCACTGACCAGCCCGAAGTTTGTAGCCTATAACCCGAACGCGACCATCCCGAAAGCCGGGCTGGATCAGTTGCTGGGCTCCAACTACATGAACATTGCCGTTTTCATCGCCATCCTGATTGCGCTGATTATCTGGCTGGTGATGAACCGCACCACCTTTGGCTACGAGCTGAAAGCCTGCGGCTACAACCGATTTGCCAGCGATTACGCGGGCATCAACGCCAAACGGAACATCATCCTGTCCATGACAATCGCGGGCGCGCTGGCCGGCATCGGCGGCGGGCTGTACTACCTGAGCGGTACCGCGCAGTATACGATTGTTAAAAGCCTGCTTGCCATGGGCTTTAACGGCATCCCGGTTGCGCTGCTGGCCAGCTCCAACCCGCTGGGTACCATTTTCAGCGCCCTGTTTATCAGCTTCATTCAGGTTGGCGGCGATTTGCTGCAACCGGAATACTCCCGTGAAATTATTGATATCATCATCTCGGTGATTATCTACCTCAGCGCGTTTGCGCTTTTAATGCGGGGCTGGATCAGCAAACTGCTCATGCGGAACCAAACGGAAAACGTCAATGAGGAGCTTGATGACAGCAGCGCTTCGGACGATGCGGCGGAAAGCGAGGAGAGTGCGAAATGACCTCCAATGTAATTGCGGATATCCTGAGCGGCACCATCCTGTTTGCGGTACCGCTGATGCTGGTCGCGCTGGGCGGCATGTTTTCCGAGCGCAGCGGCATTATCAACATTGCGCTGGAAGGCATCATGGTCATCGGCGCGCTGTTTGGCTGCCTGTTTCTCAGCGTTGTGGAGGCGAGCGGCATTGGCGCGGCGTATTCCCAGCTGTGGGTGCTGGGTGCGGTGCTGATTGCCGCCGTTACGGGCGCGGTTTTCAGCTTGCTGCTGGCGTTTGCCTCCATCCAGTTGAAGGCGGATCAGACCATTGGCGGCACCGCGCTTAACATGATGGCGCCCGCGATTGCCATTGTGCTTACCTGGGTTATTCAGGGGCAGGGACAATCGACCATCCTGATCCCAAGCTGGGTGCGCATTACGCAGGCGAATTTCGGCATTACAGCCGGCAACGGCTTTTTGGAGCGGTTCATTTTCAAAAGCCTGTTTTTGACCACGCCGCTTGCGTTTATTCTGTTGATCGTTGCCATTGTGGCGCTGTACAAAACAAGGCTGGGGCTGCGGCTGCGCAGCTGCGGCGAGCATCCGCAGGCAGCGGACAGCGTAGGCATCAATGTTTACAAAATGCGGTACCTTGGCGTGTCGATCTCGGGCTTTCTGGGCGGCATCGGCGGGTTTGCGTTTACGGTGGCCGCCGGTTCGGGGTTCCAGAGCAGCGTAGCCGGGTATGGCTTCCTCGCTTTGGCGGTGATGATCTTTGGTAACTGGAAACCGCTCAACATTCTGGGCGCAAGCCTGTTCTTTGCGCTTTTCAAAGTGATCGGCTCCTACGCGGGGTCCATTCCTTTCCTGCCGCAGTTTGAGGGTATTAAGAGCGCCGAGTATATCTACCTGATGTTGCCCTATATTGTAACGATGATTGTGCTGATCCTGACCAGCAAAAAGAGCCGCGCGCCGAAAGCGGAAGGGATTCCGTACGATAAGGGCGGTCGGTAAAGGTTCAGATTGCACAGCTCCCCTCGCCTCAGCGAAACCGGGTCAAGGGCGAAGCCCTTGTCGGGGTGCAGGGGCGAGGCTCCTGCCGGGGTTTGGGGTGGAACCTCAAGCCTAACGCCGCAGCGTGTAGCCAACGAGCGAGCGAACAGCCCGCAGGGCTATGAGACGAGCGGGTTAGCGCACAGCAGAGCTTCTTGCACAAGCCAGCCCTCCGTACGATCACCGTGCGGAGGGCTTTGCTGTTGAAAGGCTCTTATCCGCCCCGCCGCAATGCGCCAAGGGGATAAACGCAACCCCCTTCCACCGGCGGTGCGCGATCGCGTTTGTTTCGCTTCCCCGCGCGAATGCGCATGTTGGCAAAGGCTTGCCGTTCAAAATACAAAAAGCCGCCGGCAGTTGCCTGCCGACGGCCCCAACGCCCTGCTTGCGCAGAACGTTTGCGTTTTGGAGCTTACTTGTTGACGCTGTCCTTGAGGGCTTTGCCAGCCTTAAATACGGGCGCTTTGCTCGCGGCGATCTTGATCTGCTCGCCAGTGCGGGGGTTGCGGGCAACGCGGGCGGGACGTTTGCGCACTTCATAAGAACCGAAGCCGACGACCTGAACCTTTTCACCGGCAGCGAGAGCCTCGGTGATCGACTCGGTCACAGCGCCAAGGGCCTTTTCAGCGTCTTTCTTGGTGAAGCCAGTCTTTTTCACGATAGCGGCAGTCAATTCAGCTTTGTTCATAGGTAGTTCCTCCTTCGTAATTGGACCATTCATCATGGTATATTTCGGGTTAACCGTCGAAAAGCAGACTTTTAGCCTTCGGATGACGGGCTCGCTTGCTTTTCTGCTTCCCAGTATACATCCATTTCAGATAAAGTCAAGTCCTCGATTGATTTTCCGGCCTTTTCGACCGATTTTTCCATTTTTCGGAAACGGTCGATAAACTTATTTGTGGCCGAGAATAACGCAATATCCGGATTCAATTTGCATAACCGGCAAACGTTCACCGCGGAAAAGAACAGGTCGCCCAGCTCCATTTCCGGATTTTGGCCATTTTCAAGGCACTCGCGCACTTCTTCGGCTTCCTCATGCACCTTTGCCAGCGCGGAAAGCGCATCGGGGAAATCAAAGCCAATTTTGGCCGCCTTGTGCTGCACCTTGTCCGCGCGCATGGCCGGGCTTAGACCGGTAGACACGTCCTCCATCGCCTCGGATACGCTGCGGATGCCGCGCTGGCGGCGCTTGATGGCGTCCCAGTTATCCAGCACTTGCGCGGAGGTTTCGGCATGCACGGTTCCGAAAATATGCGGGTGGCGTTCGATCATCTTTTGCGTGATGGCGGTGGTTACATCGTTGATATCAAAATTGCCGTGCTGGCGCGCGATTTCCGCGTGAAACACAACCTGCAAAAGCACGTCGCCCAGTTCGTCGTACATATGGTCCACATCGCCGTCGCGTACCGCGCCGATAAACTCATAGCTTTCTTCCAGCAGGTTGGTCAGCAGGCTTTCGTGGCTCTGCTCCCGATCCCACGGGCAACCGTCGGGCGCGCGAAGCTTTGCCATCACCGCGACCAGATCGTCCATATCAAACCGAGCGCGGTTCAGCATGGGCACGGCCGGTATGTAGCACGCGGTCAGGTGATCGTAAACCGCCTGCCGATCCAGCATGTAGAGGGGAATTTCCGCTTGCACAAGCGCGCCCTCGACGGTGCCGGTAAAATACTGGACGGCCGTATCTTCGGGGAGCAACCGCATCAGGCGCAGCTTGCACTCGCTTGCGCACTCGCGGCTGTGAAGCTCGCACAGCAGCAGCGGCTCATCCGGCGTTACGCGCGCGGCGCGAAAGCTTTCGGCGCTTAAAACGCGCAAACCGGAACGGCTTGCCTTCATCAGCGCAAGGCAGCGGTCCGCGTGGCTGACGCCGGGCAGTTCCAGAATTTCCGTTTCCGGCGTAGCGCTTTGCCGCAGCTCGGCAACGGTTGAATCCATCCCCGCATCGGCAACTGCGTACGCCACGTTTCCCTGCCGGCTCAGCGTTAACAGGCGCTTGGCCGCCTCGCGGTTGAACTGATCGAAATCCTCGCAGGTCACATACAAATCATCAAGCGTTTGATAGGGCAGCGCGCGTTCGTCAAGCCATGCGGCCAGGCGATGCTTCCCGGTGCGGAGAACGCGCAGGGGCGCCTGCTCCAACGCCTGAAGCGCGCCCTGCGTCAACAGGCTGGCATCCCCGGTGGATATGGTCAGGATCGTGAGGGTCGGCATGGCGGTAACCTCCCTATTCGGCACGGTCTGGCTGTGCCTTGATGGTCTTTTTACGGCGTAAAGCGCCTGTGAAGGGTTTCAAATCCTGCTTGGTAAACGCGCCAAAAAGCAATCCGAAGCCGGCATACGCGACAATGCCGCCCAAAATGAGCAGGATGGTGACAACGCGGCTGGAGGGCAACGCCCATTGCAACAGATAGATGATCCCGCCCATGGCGGCCGTTGCGAAAAGCGGCTTTAAGAAAATGTTCACCGGATCAAACGGCAGGTGCGCGTACTTGTGCACATAGTACAGGTTGGGAAGCATACTTACCAGATAGCAAACCAGCGAGCTGAGCGGCGCGCCGTAGATGTTAATATCCCGAACGCCAATCAGGTTATAGTTCATCAGGATTTTAAGGCCGACGCCCAATAGCAGCGTATACATGGGGATCCGCTGTTTGCGCAACCCCTGAAGAATGCCGCTGGTCGCCTGCACCACCGTAAACAGCACAATGGTAAAGCTGGACATGGAGAGCAGCTCCGAGGTTTGCGCAAGCGCCGCAGGCGTTGGGAAGCTGTAAATGAGCGTTAAAATTTCGCGGGAAAGCATGCTCATGCCCAAACTGCACGGAAGGCCGATCAGGAAAGCCATACGAAGCCCGGTGTGGCTTTGTACGCGGACCGTGCGCCAATCCTTGCGCGCGATCGCCGCGGACACGGCGGGCACCAGACTCATGGAAATAGCCTGCGCAAGGGCCGTGGGCACGTTGATCAGGTTGATCACGTACCCGGAATAGCGCCCGTACATGGCGCGCGCCTCCTCGCGGGTAAAGCCTGCCGGGCCCATGAGGTTATTGACGATCATGCCGGAATCAATAAACGCCGCAAGCGGTACAATGCAGGCGGCCAGCGTGATGGGGATCGCCATGGAAAACAGGCGAAGCATCATGGTTTTTCGGCTGAGCGGCTCGATGCTTTCATCCTGCGGGCGGCGCAGGATGGGCTGGCGGTTGCGCCGGTAGACCAGCGTCATGTAGAAAAGCGCGCAAGCCTCGCCGATGGAATTGCCCAGTAGCGCGCCCGCCGCCGCAAACCCGATGTTGATTTGCCCCGGCTCGGTCACGCCGACCCGCGCGCCCATCCACGCCAGCGGCAGCGAAATGATAACCTTGCTGATCTGCTCAATCAGCTGGCTGATGGCCGTGGGAAACATGTTCTGCTGGCCCTGCATGAAGCCGCGAAACGCGCTCATGGTGCACACGATGGCAAGCGCCGGGGCAATGGCCACAAAGCCCAGCTTGGTTTCCGGATCGCCCACGCGGTCGCTCAAAAAGGGATTGAAAACGATCATCAGGAAGGTGCCGATGATGCCAAGCAGCGTCAGTACGGAAAGGGCGCTGCGAAAAATGCGGTGCGCGTTGCGGGGATCGTTTTTAGCCAGACTGAAGCTGACCATGCGGCTGATGGCAACCGGAAGGCCCGCTGAGGATAGCGTCAGTAATAAATTATAGGTTGGAAACACCAGCTGAAAAGTGCCGATGCCCTGCTCGCCGATGAGCCACGCCAGCGGGATGCGATACAACACCGCGACGATTTTACAGATCAAGCCCGTGATGCCCAACACCGTCATGCCGCCGACGATGGATTTTTGCTTATCGCTCACCCTTGCGCCTCCGCTTCGTTGGTCAACGATCATTATAGCAGATTTTGCAACCGAGGCAATAGCGGGGCATCGGCAAAGCGACGGAAGCGTTTGCGCGAGGGTTCGGCGGCCCGCCGCGCGCGGGAGGGTTCGCAACGGGACGGAATAACGCAAAAGCCGCCTTTCGCCCCGATCGTTTCGATTTTCGGCCCGGAGGCAGCCGCTCCTCGCGGGCGTGAGGCCGAAACCCCCGATTTTATAAAGATTTCTTGCGCGTGGGTGGGAAATCGCTTGTGTTTCTTGATTTGATGTGTTATACTCAGTTTGCTTTTGGCTTGGAAAAGTCTGAAACGAACCATTTCGACCCAAACAGAAAGAAGGGTTTATCGAAAGAGTGGATATTGCTTTCCTTTACCGCATGACAATCCCCGGCGGACGAGGCTGTTTGCAGTGTTCTGCTAAGCCGTGTTTGCTTGGAGACATGAGGGAAAGGGAGGGCAATATAGGGCCGCTCTTTTTGATTGCCTTGGAACGGGTGGTGCTTGCTTGAAGGAAAACCGGCAGGGCGGCGCGTCGGTACACGCCGTGGAGGCCATCATCCGGCAAATCGCTTCGGAGCAAGCGCTTGAGCTGGTGGAAGTGACCCTGCAAAAGGAACAGCAGGGAAAAACGCTGTGCATCTACATCGACAAGCCCGGTGGCGTAACGCTGGACGATTGCGAGCGCTTCCACAAGGCGGCGCAACCGATGCTGGACGCGATTGATTACGATTTTCTGGAGGTCTCCAGCCCGGGCGTGGACCGGCCTATCAAAACGCAGCGCGATTTTGAAAAAAACCGCGACGCGCTGGTGGAAATAAAGCTCTTCGCGCCCATCGACGGGGCCAAAACCTATGAAGGCAATCTGCACGCCATGGACGACGCGGCGGTGACCCTCGCCTTTGCGAATGGAACGGAAAAAACCTTTCCCCGCAAAGCCGTGGCGATCATCAAGCCCGTGATCGTTTTCGAAGATGAAGAAGAATAAAGATTGGAGTTTCGGTAATGAAGGCGACGAAAAAGACACCGGTGCAATCCCGCGAGGCGGAAATCATTGATGCCGTGCATGCGCTGGCTACGGAAAAGGATATTAGCGAAGACATGCTGTTTGGCGCGATTGAAGAGGCGCTGAAGGCCGCTTACAAGAAAAATGTTTCCCGCAACGAGGTGGCGCCCGCGAACCTTTCCGTTACGCTGGACCGCCGTACCGGCGTCGCACATGTGCTGGCCCGGAAGCTCATCACCGATGAAATTGAGGATGAGGCAAACCAGATTACCCTGGAGGAAGCCCAGCAGATTCGGGCTGATTACCAGATGGGGGATATCGCGGAGATTGACGTAACGCCTTCCGGGTTTCTGCGCACCGCGGCTCAAACCGCCAAACAGGTGATTATTCAGCGCATTCGAGAAGCGGAACAGGGAAAGATTTACGATGAGTATTCCGAAAAGGAAAACGAAATCCTGACCGCCATCGTGCAGCGCGTGGAACCGAACGCCGTGTATGTGGAGCTTGGCCGCACCGAGGGTATCCTTGAAAAAAGCGAGTGGATCCCCGCCGAAGAATACCATGCCGACGACCACATCAAGGTCTATGTGCTGGAAGTGAACCGGACCGGCAAGGAAATGCTCCGCGGCCCGCAGGTGCGCGTCAGCCGCATTCACCCCGGCCTGGTGAAGCGCCTGTTTGAAATGGAAGTGCCGGAGATCGCGGCGGGCGTTGTGCAGATCAAGTCCATTGCCCGCGAGGCGGGCAGCCGCACCAAGATGGCCGTCTACTCCACGGACGCGGTGATCGATCCCGTCGGCGCGTGCGTCGGGCCGCGCGGTAACCGTGTGGATAAAGTGGTTACTGAGCTGAAAAACGAGAAGATCGACATCATCAAATGGTCGCCGGACCCCGCCGAATTTATTGCCAACGCGCTGAATCCCGCCCATGTGCTCAGCGTTTTTGTGGCGGAAAACGAAAAGGCGTGCCGCGTGGTGGTACCGGATAACCAACTGAGCCTGGCGATTGGCAAGGAAGGGCAAAACGCCCGCCTCGCGGCCAAGCTGACCGGTTGGCGCATCGATATCAAGAGCCAGTCGCAGGCGGCCCAGATGTTTGACGCCGTCGCGCCGGTGATGGAAGAACCGATGGGCTATCAGGAATACTACGAAACCCCAGCGGAAACCGAGTTTGTGGATACCGGTTTGCCGGAGCTTTCCGATTTGCCGCTGGGTGGCGGCGATGAGGACGATACCCTGTAATCCACCAGAGCAGGAGGCGGAACATGCCAGCCAAACCCCGTAAAATCCCGATGCGGATGTGCGTCGGATGCCGCGAAATGAAGCCTAAAAAAGAGCTTTTGCGAGCGGTTCGCTCGCCCGAAGGCGATGTCAGCCTGGACGCCACGGGCAAAAAAGCGGGGCGGGGCGCATATGTCTGCTACAATGCGGAGTGCCTGAAAAAGGCGCTCAAACAGCGGCAGTTGGACCGGGCGCTGGAAGCGCACCTGGACGAAGCCGCCAACCTTCAGCTGACCGAAACGATGCAGCGGTTGCTGGCAGAAAAAGCCACGGAGGAAACGAGTTGACAGAACAAACGTTGCATCGGTTAAGGGGTTTTCTGGGGCTTTGCGGAAAAGCGGGGCAGATTACGCTTGGGCAGGACGCCTGCGTGACCGCCGTCCGTTCCGAAACCGCCGCGATCGTCCTGATGGATGAAAGCAGCGCCCCAACGACAAGAAAGCGCTTTTCCGATACCTGCGCAAGCCACCGCGTGCCGCTGTACAGCGTGCCGCAGGGCTTGATCTCGCAGGCGCTGGGCAAAGACGGCCGGATGACCGTCACCGTGAAACGGGGCAGGATGGCGCAAAAGCTCTTTGAGCTTCTCAAGGAGGAAGTTCCCCTGTCCGGGACCGAATCCAGCCAGAACGAACCTGACCCACACAGCCAAAATTCGAGCGCAGACAATGCGGGGGTGCAAGCGGTACAATGACCAAAGCAAAACTCAAGGATGCCACCAAGGATCTCCTGAAGGGCGCTGAAACCGTAATGGAAAGCGTTGCCAGCGTTCGCAAAGGCGCGGACGAGCTCGTGCAGACGCTGCGCAAGTTTGAAAACCAGTATTCCCGTGAGGAAGAGCAACGCCGTGCGGATGAAAAGCAGGCGGAGCAGCAGCGCCTGGTACAGCAGCACACCAAAGCATATACCATGCCCGACTCGGACGAGGAAACGAACGAGCCGTCGGTTGCCGCCCAGCCTGTTCAGGCTGCGGCGCAAACGGAAAAGCCCGCCGCGAAGGCAGCGCCGGCTAAGGAAACTGCGCCTGCACAGGAGCCTGTACAGGCTGAGAAAGCTACGCCCGCTGAAAATCCGGCAACCGCCGCAGCAAAACAGGCGCAGCCGGAAGCCGCCGCGCCTGTGAAGGCCGAACCGGTGGAAGCAAGCGCTGTGAAAGCCGAACCTGCCGATGAGCAGGGAGCCGCAGCCGCCAAAACAGGCGCGACTATTTCGACGGCTTCCCAGCAGTCGGCGGTAAAACCCGCGCGCCCCGCGCAGGCGGCCACGCCCAGGCAAGCCGCGCCCGCGGCTCAACCGAGCCACCGGGAAGCGCCTGCCGCGCAATCTGTCGCAGCCAGCGAGGCGCAAGCCCCCGCACAGGCTGCCGCGCAACCTGTAACCCAACCCGTCGCGCCTGCCGCAAACGCGGCGCACGCGCCGGCTCAGCGGCCGTTGACGCCCACCGCGCCGCGCGGCCCGTACGGCCGTCCAGCCAATCCGCAAGCCGCCGCGCCGCAAGGCCCATACGGTCGCCCCGCCAACCCGCAAAGCCCCTTTGGGCGGCCTGCCGGCCCGCAGGGCGCGGCCCCGATGGTCAGGGATGCCCAAGTTGGCGCGCCGCAAGGCAATTTTGCCCGGCCTGCATACGCGCAAGGCCCGTACGGCCGTCCAGCCAATCCGCAAGCCGCCGCCCCGCAAGGCCCGTATGGACGGCCCGCCAACCCGCCGCAAGGCGGTTTTGCCCGCCCAGCCGCGCCACATAACGGCCCGTATGGTCGTCCCGCCAATCCGCAGGGCGGCGCTCAGGGCCCGTATGGCCGTCCGGCTGGCGGCGCGCCGCAGGGTGCGCGCCCGGCAGGCGGTTTCGCCCGCCCGGCAGGCGGCGCAGCCCGCCCGATGGGTGGCCCGCGCCCCGCGAAGGGGCCGGAACTGACCCCCGCGGTCGAAAAAGAGCGCGTCAGCAATTATGACCCCAATAAGAAAAACTACGTGCGCCAGCATGATCCGGAGCGCGTAGCCAAAAACCGCAAGCAGCTTGCCCGCGAAACCTTCAACGGGGTGGACGACGATGTGGTGCGCGGCGGCAGAAGGGCGCGCGTCAAGAAGCCGAGCGCACAGCAGCTGATGGCCCCCATCAGGATCGAAAAGGCCTACATGACGGCTGAAACCATCACCGTGAAGGATTTGACCGAGCGCATCGGCAAACCGGCAGGCGGGATTCTGAAAAAGCTTCTGTTGCTGGGCATCATGGCCAATATTAACAGCGAACTGGATTTTGACACGGCCAGCCTTGTCTGCAATGAATTTGGCGTGGAGCTGGAAATGAACCTTGCCAAAACGGCGGAGGACGCGCTTACGGAAACCGATGTGGAGGACGACGAGGGCGATCTCGAAACCCGTCCGCCGGTCATTACGATCATGGGCCACGTGGACCACGGCAAAACTTCGCTGCTGGATTATATCCGCCATACCCATGTGACGGCCGGGGAAGCGGGCGGCATTACGCAGCATATCGGCGCGTATACCGTTAACCTGCAGGGCCGCAGCATCACCTTCCTGGATACCCCTGGCCACGAGGCGTTTACCGCCATGCGCGCCCGCGGCACCCAATCCACCGACATCGCGGTGCTTGTGGTCGCGGCGGATGACGGCGTAATGCCGCAGACGGTGGAATCCATCAACCACGCGAAGGCCGCCAATGTGCCCATCATTGTTGCCATCAACAAAATGGACAAGTCCGGCGCGGATCCGGAGCGCGTGAAGCAGGACCTGACCGCTTACAATCTGGTACCCGAGGAATGGGGCGGCGACACAATCATGGTGCCCGTGAGCGCCACCACCGGCGAAGGTGTGGACAACCTGCTGGAGATGATCCTCCTGCAGGCGGATGTGCTCCAGCTTCGCGCGAACCCCAACCGCATGGCGAAGGGCGTTATTATCGAAGCCAAGCTGGATAAGGCGCGCGGCCCGGTTGCGACCGTGCTGGTGCAAAACGGCACGCTGCATGTGGGCGACAATATCGTTGTGGGCCTTGCCAGCGGCCGCATCCGCGCCATGGTAAACGACAAGGGCGAGCGGGTGGAGGAAGCCGGCCCGTCCATGCCGGTGGAAATTGCCGGGTTTACGGAAGTACCCAGCGCCGGCGACGATCTGATGGCCGTATCGGACGACCACCTTGGCCGTCAGGTGGTGCAGGAGCGCCGCGACAAACTCAAGGAAGCGCGCGTGGCCACCACGGTGGGCAAGGTATCGCTGGATAACCTGTTCAGCCAGATCGATCAGGGCAAGATCATCACCCTGAACCTGATTGTCAAGGCGGACGTGCAAGGCTCCGTGGAAGCTGTCAAGCAGGCGTTGGAAAAACTGTCCAACGATTCGGTCAAGGTGCGCATCCTGCACAGCGGCGTGGGCGCCATCACCAAGGACGATGTGAACCTTGCCAACGCGTTTGAAGCGATTATCATCGGTTTCAACATCCGGCCGGATAACAACGCCCGCGATATGGCCGAAAAGGAAGGCGTGGACATCCGCCTCTACCGCATCATCTATCAGGCGATTGAAGATGTGCAAAAGGCGATGAAGGGCTTGCTCGCGCCGGAGTTTAAAGAAGTGCTGCTCGGCCATGCCGAGGTGCGCAGCGTGTTCCGCATCACCGGCGCGGGTATTGTCGCCGGCTGCTATGTAACCGACGGCAAGCTTCAGCGCAACGCGCAGGTACGCCTGCTGCGGGATAACGTGGTGATGTTTGAAGGCAAACTTTCTTCCCTCAAACGCTTTAAGGATGACGCGAAGGAAGTTGCGACGGGCTATGAGTGCGGCGCGAGTCTGGAAGGTTTCAATGATATCAAGGAAGGCGATACCGTCGAGTGCTTCATGATGGAGGAAATCGAGCGGTAACGCGTATGGAAACGGGAAGGCCCCGACCGCCGTCGGGTGGATCGGGGCTGTTTTTCCCCCAAGGACAAGGAGTAACAATTTGAGCTATCAACGCATCGATCGCATCAGCGAAGAGGTTCGCCGCGAGGTAGACGCGATTATCCGCGAACAGCTTCATGACCCGCGAATCAAGGGAACCTATAGCATCACCCGCGCGGATGTGACGCGCGATCTCCGGTATGCGAAGATTTATGTGAGCATCCTGGAGGAGGAAAACCGCGCGCCCATGATGGCTGCGCTCAAAAAAGCGGCCGGTTTTGTGCGGCACGAACTGGGCGAAAAAATGATTATCCGGTATGCGCCGGAAATCCTGTTTGAACAGGATCATAACATCGAATACGGCGTTCATATCGCGACCGTACTCAAGCAAGTGCAGTCGGAGGTGTCTACCCATGACGATGACGAATGAGCGCTACCAAATGAGCGAACTGCTGTCTGCGATTCAAACCGCGGACAGCATCTTGCTATTTCCGCACATCTCCCCGGACGGCGATACCATCGGGAGCACACTCGCGCTGAAAATGCTGCTGGTGCGGCTGAAAAAGCAGGTGAGCATTGTTTTGGACGATACGCCGCCCAAAAATCTGTCTTTCTTGCCCGATATTTACTGCGTGCGGCAATATCAGGAGGCGGTCAACGTGCTTACACTGACGGACCGAACCCTGGCCATCGCGGTGGATGTGAGCGTGGACGACCGGATGGGCAAGGCGTTGGAGCTGTTTAACCGGGTTAAAACCACCGCGCAAATCGACCACCATCCAACCAATCCGGGCTTTGCCATGCTCAATGTGATTGACGATGAGGCCCCCGCGTCGGCGTTGGTGGTGTACCGTTTGTTTGAGGCGTTCGGCCTGCCGGTGGAGCGGGAGGAGGCAATCTGCCTGTATACCGGGCTTTCGACCGACACGGGCAACTTTGTGTATAAGAACACAGACGCAGAGGCGTTCCAGATGATGAGCAAGCTCATGGAAGCCGGGCTGCCGATCGCCACGTACGCGCGCATTCTGTTCCGTTGTAAGGAAAAAGAGCATATCGCGCTGCTGGGTAAAGCATTGCCGACCATGCGTTACCTGTGCGGTGGGGAAATCGCGGGCATGCACATCAGCGCCGCGCAAATCCGCGAAGCGGGGGCTACCAGCGAACACGCGGACGGCGTGGTTGATTATGCCATCGATGCTTCCGGGGTTAAAATGGCTTACTTTTGCCGCGAAACCGAGGAAGGCTGCGTAAAGTGCAGCCTGCGCGCGCTGACTCCCTATCGGGTGGACCGCGTGGCAGAAAAATTCGGCGGCGGCGGCCATCAGCTGGCGGCAGGCTGCATGTTGGATGGGCCATTGGAACAGGCGCTTCTGAAAATTGAGGCTGCGTTACAGGAAGCCTACCTTGGAGGCGGGCAGGAGTGACGGAACCGCTGAAGCCGCAAAAGCAAGCTTTCTGCGGCTTTTTGAACGTACTGAAGCCGCCGGGCATGACCTCCGCGCAGGTTGTGGGGCGCGTTCGCCGCTTGCTGAGGGGCGAGAAGGTTGGGCACGCGGGCACCCTGGACCCGGAAGCCGCGGGCGTGCTGCCGCTGATGCTGGGCAAGGCCGCGCGGCTGTTCGATTATATGCAGGATAAACAAAAAGCGTATATTACCGAGGTCGCCTTCGGCTGTGCCACAGACACACAGGACGCGCAGGGCATGGCGGTCAGCACCGGTTCAGCTGTGCCTGATGAACCTGCCGTGAGGGCAGCTCTGCCAGCCTTTATGGGCGAACAACTGCAAACGCCACCCATGTACAGCGCCCTGAAGCGGGACGGGCATAAGCTGTACGAGCTGGCCCGCAAAGGAGAAACGGTGGAGTTGGAGGGCAGACCGGTTACTGTATACGCGCTGGAATGGATGGGCGCGACCGGGCGTAACGGCGCGCTGCTTTCCGTCAACTGCTCCAAGGGTTTTTATGTGCGCACACTGTGCCATGATTTGGGGCTGGCGTTGGGCTGTCCTGCGCATATGCGGTTCCTGCTGCGCACGCAGTCCGGGCCTTTCACGCTGGATACCGCGGTGACGCTGGAAACATTGCAGGAAGCGGCGGAAAGGGAATCGATCGGCGATTGGGTGCTCCCGATGGAAACGGCGCTTTCTCACCTGCCGGTTTTAACGGTGCCTATGCGGCTGGAAAAACCGTTTCGAAACGGGATTCTGCTCCCGCTGAAAGCGTTGCCGGACGCGCCGCCCCTTGCGGAGGGGCAGGCGGTGCGGATGAGCCTGAACGGGCGGTTGACCGCCATCGGCGTGCGGGAAGGCGACGAAATCCGGCAAAGAACCTGGCTTGAGGAATAACGACGGCAGTTCCCTATAGGTTGCGGACATCATACGGTTAAGCTGGAACGGGGCTAACCGCAGGGGCGCAAAGGCTTTACATGCAGCCGGTTGACCATAGGACCGAAACGATAAGCTATCACGGCCGCGCACCATTGGCTGTGCCGGGGCTGGGATGGATGGAAACGGCTCCCAAGCGCTGGAAGCCGATCCAATTCCGCTGGTCAATGCCCGGTATACAATCCATCATCGGAGGTACGGTATGCGGATTTGTCTGGATGGAAAAATGAGCGCCGAGGCATCCGTTGTGGTGCTGGGCATGTTTGACGGCGTACATATCGGGCATCAGGTGTTGCTGGCAAAAGCAAAGGCCATTGCCCGGCGTGAAGGTCTGCCGCTCGTGGTGCAAACCTTTACGGAACACCCCCTGTGCCTGTTGGACCCCACGCGGTGCCCGCCGCTGCTGACAACGCTGGACGAACGCATCCGCCTGATGGAAAAGGCTGGCGTTGATATCTTTTGCGCGCAACCGTTTACCAAAGCCCTGATGGATTTACCGCCGGAAGATTTTGTGGGCCGCTTGGTAAGTCAATGGAAACCCAAGACAGTCGTGGTCGGTTTCAACTACTCCTTTGGGGCCAAGGGCGCGGGCACGCCTGCGCTGCTCGGTTATCTGGGGGGCGCACTGGGCTTTAAAACCATTTCAGTTCCGGCGGTGCGGCTTGCGGGGCGGGTCGTCAGCGCAACAAGCATCCGGGAACGGCTGGATCAGGGCTATCCCCAACAGGCGCGTTGGATGCTGGGGCGGCTTTACTGTCGCGAGGTAGAGGTTGTGGAGCATGCGGGCACGCAATACCGGCTGTGCAGCCTGCCTAACGGCAAGCTGGAATTGCCCAAAGGGGCCTATCGGGCGCTGATTGTTACACAGCAAGGGCGATATCCGGTGCTGGCGCAAGCCGACGGTGCGGGAATCACGGTTTGCGCGTTACCTAAAACGATCGTATTCACTGGGCATGCGGCGCTGCACTATATTGCGGAGCTTATGGACTGACGCGCAGGCATCTTGAGCGGTTAACGTGAACACGGTTTGTTAAAACCACCCACGCCGCGGCGAAAATGGGTCAAGGGCAAAGCCTTTGACCCATTTTCTTCGCTTTGGCGAGGGTTTTTGAGCAGGCGACGGCCCTCCGCACGGTTGCTGTGCGGAGGGCCGGTTTATCATGAAAATGCTGCAATGCGGCAACCCGCCAGCATGACAGCCCTGCGGGCTGTTCGCTCGTTTTAACGCTGCGGTGTTAGGCTTTGAGGTTCCACCCAAACCCCGCTAAGGTTTCACCACTGGAACCTGACAAGGGACTTGATCCGTTGACCCGGTTTCGCTGACCGAACGGAAGATTCAATCCGGTTTCAGGGAATCAGCGGCGGCTCCTCCGTTGGCGGCTCTGTCGCGGTTATGTTTGGCAAAGGCGGCAGTTCGCGCACATCCGTTATACCAAAATGCTCCAGAAACTTATCCGTTGTGGCGTACAAAATTGGCCGGCCTAACGCTTCCTTGCGCCCAACTTCCTTAATGAGTCCCTTGTTCAGCAAAGACTGCACGGAGTAATCGCACTTCACGCCCCGCACCTGCTCAATCGCGCCCTTGGTGGTCGGCTGACGGTACGCGATAACCGCCAAGGTTTCCATGGCTGCCTGGGAGAGCGTTTGCCGCTGCACAGGCTGCAGAAGCCTTTCCACATAGGGAGCGTATTCGGCGCGGGTTTCCAACTTCAGGTGATCGCCGTAGCGCCGCAGGGTGATGCCGCGCGTTTGGCTTTCATACTCTTTTTGCAACAACTCCACGGCGTGCATGGTTTCCAGCTCGCTCAGTTCCAGCGCCAACGCCAGCTCCGGCACCGCCACAGCCTCGCCTGAGATAAACAGGATTGCCTCGATGATATGCGGCGCCTCACTCAACTCCAACGGTCTGTCGCCTCCCCGGATGTAATGTCATGGGGCCTAACGCGCTATCCTGCGTAACAAAGGCGCGGCCCAGTTTAAGCAATTCCAGTAACGCGATAAACAGCGTTACAATTTCTTCGCGACCGGGAGCGCCAGCAAACAGATCCTCAAAGCTGGCAACGCCAACGCTCAGGCGGCTTTCGATCACTTCCATGCAGCCTTCGACGGTGTAGCAGTCGCGGCGGATGTCGCGCATGCGGTAATCCACCTCCCGATCCTCGCGGGGCTTACGCTCGGCAATGCGGCGCAGGGCCAGCCAGAGCGCGTCCAGCGTGAGGCCGTCGATCTCAAGGGTCGGGGGCGGCAGAGGAATTTCCTCCGGCAGCTTGCTGAACACCTGCAAGGCGGTTTGCTCAAAATCCGCCATGCTCTGCGCGCTTTCCTTGAACTGCCTGTAGGCCGTGAGCCGGGCGATTAACGCCTGCTCCGGGTCCTCTTCCTCTTCGGTTTTGGGCGGTTTGGGCAATAGCACGCGGCTTTTGATTTCAACCAGCAGCGCCGCCATGACCAGAAACTCGCTGGCCGCCTCCAGATCAAAGTCCGGCGCGTCCCGAACCGCTTGAATAAACTGCTCTGTGATTTCGCTCACAAAGATATCCTTGATATCAATCTTTGCCTTGCCGATCAGGTGCAAAAGAAGGTCCATCGGCCCGTCGAACTGCTTGAGCCGGATGTAGATGGCCATTACGCCACACCTTCCATAAGCAGGAACAGGTGCAGCACGCCGCCCTCCACCTCGCCGGTCACGGCGGACAGCACCCCGCCCAACGCGCCGCTGAACACCAGAACCAGCAGCACAATCTGCGCGATCTGGAAAAACTGGGCGTTCATGGTCAATTTCCCTTTCAAAATCAGGTCATTCAGCACATGAAAGCCGTCCAGAGGCGGGATGGGCAGAAGGTTGAACACGGCGATCGCCAGGTTCATGGAGGAAAAGAGCAACAGGAAACGTTGCACATGGATCAGCCATGGAATCTGCAACAGGCTGCTGTCTACCATTCCGTATACAATCGCGCCAAAGGCGACGCCGTCGGTGGAAATAAGGTCTGCCGCGCCGTAGTACTGGAGCACCTCCGGCTTCCACAGCAGGGGGTTAATCAGGGTGGCCAGCAGCAGCGATATGATGAACAGCGTCAGATTGGTTACGACGCCCGCAACAGACACCATAAAATCATCCCTGCGGTAATTGCCGCGGAAATTGCGTGGGTTCACGGGCACGGGTTTGGCCCAGCCAAAGCCCAGCAAAACCAGGCACACGGTACCGATGGGGTCCAGATGCTTGCGGGGGTCCAGCGTGAGCCGACCGAGCATTTTTGCCGTCGGGTCGCCGCAGCGGTAAGCGACATAGCCGTGCGCGATTTCATGCAGCATCAGGGTTAACAGCACGGCTACGGCAAAATAAAGCATATACACAATAAACCCGACAGGATCGGTCGTGAGCCAGTTCCACCAGGTTTGCAGCCGGTTCAGTATATTCACGGTATAACCTCGTTTCTCATCGGTTGGGGTGGGAAAAACCACGGTTTATTATAGCTTGAACCTGCTTAAAACACAAGCGGCTCCGTCGTGGTTGCGCCGCCCGCGCGTTTTACGGCGCAGGCGGAAACTCGCCCTGAAAGGCGCGAAAAACCTCCCGCGCCGGGCCGGTTGAGGGCCTGCGCGGGAGGCGACTACGCTTTTGATGCGTAACGCAACCTTATTACCGCCGCGTGGCGACGCGGTTTTTCCCGCCGGAGAAAAGCGGAACCGGTCAGGTTACAGATCCCGGATAATGCCATCCAGCAGGTTTTGGAAGGTGCCTTTGACCTTGTTGCCCATGGCCATCACTTCTTCATGGTTCAGGGGCTGATCCAGCACGCCCGCCGCCATGTTGGTGATGCAGCTGATGCCCAGCACGCGCATGCCGCCGTGCCGCGCTACAATAATTTCCGGCACGGTGCTCATACCCACCGCATCCGCGCCCAGCACGCGAACCATGCGGATTTCGGCGGGCGTTTCATAGGTGGGGCCGTTGAGCCAGCAGTAAATCCCCTGTTGCAAAGGAATGTTCAGCTTGGTGGCCGTATCCAGCGCAAGCTGCTGCAAATCCCGATCCAACGCGCGCGTCATATCGGGGAAACGGGGGCCGAACGCATCCAGATTGGGGCCAATCAGGGGGTTGCGCCCGGTGAGGTTGAGGATATCGGTAATCAGCATCAGATCGCCCGCCTGAAACGCCAGGTTGACGCCACCGGCCGCGTTGGTGACCACAAGGGTTTGAACGCCCAACTTTTGCATCACGCGCACGGGGAGGGTCACATCCTGCATATCGTACCCCTCGTAGGCGTGAAAGCGGCCCTGCATCATGCACACGCGTTTGCCGTGCAAAAGGCCCGTATGCCAGCGGCCTTTGTGGCCCTGCACCGTCGATACGGGAAAGTTGGGAATATCCTTGTAATCAATCGATTTTGCATCGGTCAGCTGTTCCGCGTAATCGCCCAGACCGCTGCCCAGCACGATGGCGATATCCGCCTTGCCAACGGCGCGCTCAATGGCCTCCGCCGCCTGATTGATTTTCTCCATGTATGTCAGTTCCGCCATGAGGGTCCCTCCTTATTGATTAAGCTGCGCGGCAAACGATTCGGCCCCGAAACGCTCCGGCAGGCCGAAACGTTCCGCGATGGTCGCCGCGATATCCGCATATGTTGCCCGCGTGCCAAGGTCCGTAACCGTGCGCATGGCAGGCGACCATGCAACGATCGGGATATACTCCCGCGTATGGTCGGTGCCGGTGAACGTCGGGTCGCAGCCGTGATCCGCGTCAATCAGAATCAAATCCTCCGGGCGGGCGAGCTTCATGGCTTCGCCCAGCACGGCGTCAAACGCCTCAAGCGCCGCGGCGTAGCCCTTCACATCACGGCGATGGCCGTACACCATATCAAAATCCACAAGGTTCACAAACACAAGGCCTTCGAAATCCCGTTTCATGGTATCCAGCCAAACCTCCATGCAGGCGGGGTTGCCGGCCGCGTGGATGCTTTCGCGGATGCCCCGCATGCAGAAGATATCCTCGATTTTGCCCACGCCCATGGTAAAATAGCCGGCGTCGCTCAGCACGTCCAGCAAAGTGCGCCCCACCGGCTCCAGACTGAAATCCTTGCGGTGCGGCGTGCGGGTGAACGCGCCCCGATGCTGCCCAACAAAGGGCCTAGCAATCACGCGGCCTACGGCATGGTTGCCAACCAGCATTAGACGCGCGATGCGGCACCAGTCGTACAGGGTTTCCAGCGGGATGATTTCCTCATTGGCGGCAATCTGGAACACGCTATCCGCCGAGGTATACACAATCGGGTAGCCGGTTTTCAGGTGCTCCTCGCCAAGCTCATCCAGAATCACAGTGCCGCTGGACGCATAATTTCCGAGGGTTTTCCGGCCGATTGCCTTTTCAAAGGCTTCGATCACGTCCGCCGGAAACCCGTTGGGGTAGGTGGGAAACGGTTTTTCCAGAATGACGCCGCTCATTTCCCAGTGGCCGGTGGTGGTGTCCTTACCCGCGCTGCGCTCGGCGGCGCGCCCCACGGCCCCGGCTGCGTTTGCCGGCCGTTCGCAGGGCACTTCGGGAATGTAACCAAAGCCCATGGACGCTAAGTTCGGCAGGGACGGATGTTCCGCGTTCAGCGTATGTTTGAGCGTGCTCGCCCCTACGTCGCCATACTGTGCCGCGTCGGGCAGTTCTCCCGCGCCAACGCTGTCCAGCACGATTAAAAACACTCTTTTCAAGCGCATGCCTCCTTTGTTGCCATACTGCTATTTTACACGAAAACCCTTCGCTTGAAAAGCTATTTACTTTTACGTGCGCGAACCGTACAATAAAAGCGACGTTTCCCCAAAACCGTGGTTTGAAGGGCAATCGGTTCGGCTGACAAGCGAACCTTGCGGATCATGGCCTTGCGTTTAACGGCAACAGCCGCCTGTGACTGGCGCGCGCCCAAACGCGCGAGCCGGAGATACGGCGTCCATCAGGATAGGAGTGGAACCCATGACATACGTTTTTTTGGCGACAGCCGCTTTTGGGCTGGAGGGCCTTGTGGCAAGTGAACTCAGGCGAATGGGCCTGCCTGCGAAGGCGGAGCAGGGGGGCGCGCGTTTTGAGGCGGAGGCGGCGGACGCGTTTCGGGCCAACCTATGGCTGCGCACGGCGGATCGGGTGCTGATGATCCTGTGCGAATGCGAAGTGCGCACCTTTGAGGAGCTTTTTCAGGCGGTCAGCGGCATCCCGTGGGAGAACCTGCTTGCGCGTGACGCGAACATTCCCGTTTCCGGCAAATGTGTCCGCAGCCAGTTAATGAGCGTGCGCGACTGTCAGGCGGTGGCGAAAAAAGCGATTGTTAACCGGCTGATGGATCGACTGCGCGTTTCCACCCTGCCGGAAACCGGCGCTCCGTACCCGGTGGAGGTTGCCATTCACACGGATCGGCTGCGCGTAACGCTGGACATGAGCGGCGACGCGCTCAACCGCCGCGGTTACCGCACCTGGAACGGCGAAGCTCCCCTGCGGGAAACGCTTGCCGCAGCGCTGGTGGAGCTTTCGCAGTGGAGGCCGGAACAGCCCCTGTATGACCCCTGCTGCGGCACGGGTACGCTGCTGATTGAAGCGGCCATGCGCGCCACAAGGCGCGCGCCCGGTTTGACGCGCTCGTTTGCGTGCGAACGGTACGGCTTCATGCCCAAACCGGCGATGGACGCCTTCCGGAAAGAGGCCGCCGCGCTTTATCAGCCGGAAACTCCATTTGATATTGGCGGCAGCGACATTGACGGCGAAGCCCTCGACCTGTGCAACCGGCATATCCGTCAGGCTGGCTTTGAATACCGCATACCCGTGGAAGCGGAGGATCTTCGCCGCCTGCAGCTGCCGCAGAAAAACGGCGTATTTCTGTGCAATCCCCCGTATGGCGAGCGGCTGAGCGATCAGGAAAGCTGCCGTGACCTGTACCGTGAGCTGGGGCGGCTGCTGAGCCGCCATCCGGGTTGGTCGCTTGGGTTGATTGCCTCCGACCCGTCGCTGGAACGCTACTTTGGCCGCCGTTGCTCGCACAAACGCCGGCTGTATAACGGTCGGCTGGAATGTGAATTTTTCCTTTTCGGGGATGGAACGCGCTGAATGGATTGCCGCTGAAGAAACGCGGGGCCGGCCGGCGTGCCGGACAGAATTGCTGCGGCTGTTGCGTAATCAATGTAAAATATACCAATGGTGAAAGACCATTGGTATATTTACGTTTGAAGGCAACACGCGTGCCAAAAGGCGTGTGGAAAAGCGGTTTACTTTTTTGGACATTGGCGTATAAAGCCTTGAAAAACAAGACTTTACGCGAATTTCACACAAAGGGCCGTTTAGACCGGGCAACCCGGAGTTTCTTTGCGATTCACCCGGTTGAGCGACCACGCTGTTTGATTTTTAACGATGTTTTCCCTATAATCGTAAGCATATCCGAATTTTGGGACCATGTTGGGAAATAACACATATCGGAGGCCGATACGATGCGTACCGATACCAGGCTAGGAAGAATAACCCGTAGAATCCTGATAGTCTGCGCGCTTGCGCTGCTTGGGATGCTTTTTTTGGCGCCTGCCGCGCTGGGCGAGCAGAATCAGCCGCAACTGTACGCGACCCTTGGCGATACGCTGACCCTGGAGGATGGCGCAACCAAGATCCCCGAGGCCATCCGCTGGTGGTACTCTACGGATGAAAAAGCCTATTATCTGTTCCTGCCCGGTCATACGCAAACGCTGCACCTGTGGTTTGAAGGGGCGCAGAGCGCAACGGCGGACGGCAAAGCGCTTGAAAACGGCGCGGACGCTTCGTGGCTGCTCCAGCAGGACAGCTTTACGCTGCAACTGGGGGAAAAATCCTATCCGGTTCGGCTGATGCGCTCCTCCAGCGTTCCTTCGCTGTTTATTAACACCGAATCCGGCTCGCTGGATTATATCCACCGCAGAAAAGGCAATGCGGAAACCGGCGCCATGCTCATGACCGGCGCGGAAGGGGATACCGTTTACGACGGCGCGCTTCTGCACATCAAGGGGCGCGGTAACGCCACCTTTGCGCTCAACAAAAAAGCCTATCAGATCAAGCTGGAGAAGGGTACCGATCTGTGCGGCATGGGCAAGGCGAAAACGTGGATTTTGCTGGCGGATTTTCGGGACAACTCGCTTTTACGTAATAAAATCGCGTTTGATCTGGCGCGCGCTGCCGGGCTTGAGTACACCTCGGAATCGCAAACGGTCGATCTGTATGTGAACAATGATTACCTGGGAGCGTATCTGCTTTGCGAAAAAGTGGAAATAGGCGACACGCGAGTTGATATCGCGGATTTGGGCAAGGCGACGGAAAAGCTGAACGACGCGGCGCTGGACAGCTACAAGCGCTACGGCTACAATACCTACCGGCTCGCCACGCAAAAAGGCTTCCAGATTCCCACGGACCCTGACGATATCACCGGCGGATACCTGTTTGAGCTGGATTATAAAATGCGCTATTCCGACGAGTTAAGCGGTTTTGTGACCCGCCGGGGTCAGGCTGTGGTGGTGAAGGAACCGGAAGCCGCGTCCGCCGCCCAGATATCCTACATTTCCGCTTTTTATCAGGGGTTTGAAAACGCAATCCATGCCGAGGATGGCATTGACCCCGCCAGCGGAAAGCATTACAGCGAATTTGTGGACATGGATTCTCTGGTGAAGAAATACATTCTGGAAGAAGTGCTGAAAAACCGCGACGCAAACCGTTCCAGCCTGTTTTTCTATAAGCCTGCCGACGAACAGAGCGCGGTCGCCTTTGCGGGCCCTGCGTGGGATTATGACGCGTCCCTTGGCAACTATGCAACCCACAAAGGGGACGATACGCTGAACCCCGCCACATTTCTGGTGAATTGCGATACGGGGGAGAACTATTACCTTTTCCCAACGTTATACGGGCACGCGGATTTTCAGAAGGCCGTGGCGCAGATGTATCAGACGGTATTCGCCCCCGCGCTGGAAGTGCTTCTGGGCCAGCGGAAGGATGAAAGCGGCACGCTTTTATCGCTGGATGAATACGCTTCGCAAATCGAAGCGTGCGCAGCCATGAACTTTGTGCGCTGGCCGGTGTTCAACAGCAAGGCCCGCGTCGCGCAAACCGGCGTAAATTATGAGGAAAACATTACATACCTGAAAACCTTCATTTCCGCGCGCATGGCGTTCCTCAACGGCGCGTGGCCGCTGACATTAACAACCCCGTAACATTGCCATGCCGCGCGGCTCTTAGCCCTGTGGGCTCAGACGGCTGAAAAACCCTCGCCGCAGCGAAAATGCGTCAAGGGCAAAACCCTTGTGGGGCGCAGGGACAAAGCCCTTGCCCGCCGGAGGCCTTATGCGGCAACGCAGTCAACGTAAGCGTCATGAGCGCCGAAGGCACAATGCGGCGCGGCTTAACCACTCAATTCGCTTTGTCAGCGGTCTAAAATCCTGCGGGCTGACCGCTTGCTTTGGTTTCTATGCCGTGGCATCGGGCTTTGGAGTGACGCTCAAACCCCGGCGGGTTTCACCTTGGAACCTGACAGGAGATTTTATCCTTTGACCCACCTCTTTGATAACAAAACGCCGGGGGAGCGATGCCCTCCCCGGCGTTTTGTATTGCCAGAACTGTGTTTACTTTTTACCGGTGAGGGTGCCCAGCAGACCGCGCGCGAGGCTGTTAACCACCGAGCGGGTCGCGGTGTTGATGGCGGTGTTCTTGATCCGCCCCAGCACGCTGTCGTTGCGGCGGGCGCGGTCCGCGCGCTCGTCGCGCAGGGCTTCCGCTTCCTCGCGGCGTTTGGCGGCGTCGGCTTCCTTGGCGGCCTTGGCAGCTTCCTGCGCCTCTTTGGTTTTCGCGGTTTCAGCATCTTTAGCGGCTTTGGCGGCAGCTTTGGCTTCCGCCTCGGTCATCACAGGCACATACTTGCCGGTGGCAGGATCCAGCGCCATGGTCATTTCCTTTTGGACGTACTGACCGGTTGCCTGATCCAGCACCAGCACGGTTTGCCGCATGGACTGGGCAGGCGCGGGGGCAACGGGTGCGGCTTGCGCGACGGGCGCGGCTTCCGCCACAGGTTGCGCGCCGGGCACCGGGCTCATGGTGTCCAGCTGCTTGGCCACATAGCTGTTGGTGGCCGGGTCAAACATCATAAACGTGGTGGCGGGCGCCGCCGTCGCGACGGGCGCGGCCTGCGCCATCACAGGCGCGGGCTTTTGCGCGGGGGTGGAGGGCCGACCGAAGTTCATGGTGGCGGCAAGGTACTCATAAGCGCTTTCCCGGTCGGTCTGCGCCTCGTATACGCCGTTGAAGCGGCTGGTTTCAATAAAGGTTTTACGGAGGTCGTCGTCAATCGCGCCCATGTAGCTCTGCGGCGGCAGGATCAGCGCGCGCTCCACCACGGAGGGCGCGCCCTTTTCATCCAGGAAGGACAGCAGCGCCTCGCCGGTTTGCAGCTGGGTAATGGCCTGCTCCGTATCAAAGCTCGGGTTTGCGCGGAAGGTTTGCGCCGCAACCTTCACCGCCTTCTGATCCAGCGGGGTAAAGGCGCGCAGCGCGTGCTGCACCCGGTTGCCCAGCTGGCCCAGAATGGTCATGGGCACATCCGCGGGGTTTTGCGTAATAAAGTACACACCCACGCCCTTGCTGCGGATCAGGCGGACTACCTGCTCGATTTTGTCCATCAGCTGCTTGCCGCAATCGTTGAACAGCAGGTGCGCCTCATCAAAGAAGAACACCATGCGCGGCTTATCCTGATCGCCCTGTTCGGGCAGGGTTTCATACAGCTCCGACAGCATCCAGAGCAGGAAGGTCGAATACATCAGCGGATTCAGGAACAGCTTGTCGCACGCCAGAATGTTGATGTAGCCCCGGCCGTCCTCGTCCTGCTGCATCCAGTCGGTAATGTTAAGCGCCGGCTCGCCGAAAAACTTGTCGCCGCCCTGGTCTTCCAAAACCGCCACGGCGCGCTGAATGGTGCCGATGGTCGCCTTGCTCACGTTGCCGTAATTGAGCGTGTAGCGGCTGGCGTTTTCGCCCACATAGGCCAGCATGGCTTTGATATCCTTAATATCCAACAGCAGCATGTTTTCATCGTCCGCTACGCGGAAAAGGATGTTCAGCACGCCCGCCTGCGTTTCGTTCAGGTTAAGCATGCGCGAAAGCAGAAGCGGGCCCATTTCGCTCACGGTGGTGCGCACCGGGTGGCCCTTCTCGCCGTATACATCCCAAAAATCAGCCGGATAGGTGGCAAACTTGAAATTGGAAACGCCCGTGGCCATCAGCCGCGATGCGATTTTGTCGGTGTTTTCCCCCATGCGCACCATGCCGCTCAGATCGCCCTTGATATCGCTGAGAAACACAGGCACGCCCATTTCCGAAAAACCTTCGGCCATAATTTTAAGCGAAACGGTTTTTCCCGTGCCGGTTGCGCCTGCAATCAGGCCATGGCGGTTGGCCATGGTGGGCAACAGGCAAATCGGCGTATTGTTGCAGGTGCCAACCCAAATTTTACCATCTACTAGCATATGTCAAACCTCCCTAAAAGATTGTATACCTTATGATAAATGGTTTTAGGCGTTTCGTCAATGGATTTCCACGCATTCCCATGCGCCGTGCATTCCGCGCTGGGCGGGGTTGATGAGGCGCAATCCCTGTTGGCGCGCCGTGCGGGGGGGCCGTGTTGCCAAGGCGGGCGCTTCGTGCTATGATAGCGGTCGGGAGGGATGCGCATGCGGATTACGGTTGTCGGTTGCGGGCGCTGGGGCTCGTTTCTGGCATGGTATGTGGATCGGCTTGGGCATCAGACCCGTCTGTTTGGCCGGGAAGGCTCCGCGCACATGCTGGCGTTTCGGGAAACCCGGACCAATGGGCTGATTACCCTGCCCCCAAGCGTTGAACTGGTCGGCGACCTTGCCGCGCCAAGCGACGCGATCCTGATATCCATTGATTCTCAAGGCTTGCGGCGGATGCTCACGCAAAACGCGCAGGCGTTTCGGGGCGTTCCGCTGGTGCTTTGTATGAAGGGCTTGGAAATTGGCACGGGGAAACGCCTGACTGAAGTGGTGGCCGATGTGCTGGGGCCTGAACAGCCCGTGGCGGTTTGGATCGGCCCCGGACATGTGCAGGAGTTTACGCGCGGCGTGCCCAACTGCATGGTGATTGACAGCGCCGACGAAGCGCTGAAGGCGGAGCTGGTCGATGCGTTTTCCGGGGACCTGATCCGTTTTTATTACGGCAGGGACCTGATTGGCAACGAAATTGGCGCGGCGGCAAAAAACGTGGTGGGGATTGCGGCCGGCGCGCTGGACGGCGTTGGGCTTGGCACCCTGAAAGGTGCGCTGATGAGCCGCGGCACGCGGGAAGTGGCCCGCCTGATCGCGGCGATGGGCGGAAACGAGCTGAGCGCCTACGGCCTGTGCCATTTAGGCGATTATGAGGCGACGGTTTTTTCACCTTACAGCCACAACCGCCGTTTTGGGGAGTGTGTCGTAACCGGTCAACCCTATACCGAGCTGGCGGAAGGCTACTTTACCGTGAAAGCTCTGCTGGATCTGGAGGCGAAAACCGGCGTGGAACTGCCCATCAGCCGCGCCGTGTATCAGGTGCTCTATGAAGGCGTGCCCGCGCGCGAAACCGTGGACGGGCTGTTTCGCAGAACGCAGAAAATGGAATTTTAACGCGGAAGGAGCCGCCGCAAGGCCGCTGTGAGCGTGAGCAACCTTTGCGCACGTCGGCAGGAAACGGGAGCTCCGCGTCGAAAAATGTACGTTGCCCAACCGAATGGGCGGAAAGGAACCAAAACGGATGAAAAAAGACAAGGGCAGTTGCGCGCACGTGGATATCGGCGGGCAGGCCGTCATGGAGGGCGTCATGATGAAATCGCCCGATGCGATTGCGATCGCCGTGCGCCGACCGGACCATACCATTGTGGTGCGCCGAAACGAATATGTAAGCCCGTCCAAGAAGCATAAATGGATGGGTTGGCCGTTTGTGCGCGGCACCGTCAGCTTTTTAACCATGCTATCCATGGGCATGACCACCCTTCAGCAAAGCACGGACATGCTGGGCATACTGGATGAAGAACCCACCAAGTTTGAGCTGTGGCTGAGCAAAAAACTGGGCAAAGGCATTGATAAAATCGTGATGGCGACCGCCATTGTGCTTGCGGTTGTGCTGTCGGTTGGGCTATTCTTTGTGTTGCCGGAGATTTTCGCCAAGTTTTTGAAGGGCTTCTGGCCGGACGCGAGCATGAGTTGGCTGGTGAACCTGTTAAGCGGCATTTTGCGCATCCTGATCCTGATTGCCTACATCCTGTTTTGCGCCGCTGTGCCGGATGTGCGCCGTACCTTTGAATACCACGGCGCGGAACATAAAACAGTATACTGCCACGAGCACGAGCTGCCGCTGACGCCCGGGAACGCGCAGCAGTTTTCGACCCTGCATCCGCGCTGCGGCACCAGCTTCCTGCTGATTGTGTTTGTGATTTCCATTATCCTCTTTACGCTGGTGGGCTATCAGGGCAACTCGTTTATCTGGCGGTTGCTGAGCCGTCTGGCGCTTTTGCCCATTGTGGCGGGCGTCAGCTTTGAGGCGCTCAAAGGGCTGGCCCACAGCGAAAGCCGCACGGCCCGCATCCTCCGCTGGCCGGGCCTGCAAATGCAACGCCTGACCACGCGCCCCCCGACGGATGAAATGGTGGAGTGCGCCATTGTCGCCATGAACGTCGCGCTGCATGGGATGCCGGAGCACGCCGCCCGTACGCCCGAAGGCTGGGCTGTGCTCAAGGGCTATGCGGAAAGCGACCCTTCTTATCAGCCGCAGACCGAGCCGGAAGTCCCGACGGCAAGCGCGACGGAAACGGTTGCTTCCACAGCCGAACCTGTGCCTATGCAGCCGCTGACGGCGGCCCCGGACTGAAGGATGACCATCCGTGACGCGATCGCGCTGGGCGCCCGGACGCTTATGGATGTACCCGATCCTCAGCTGGACGCGGTTGCCCTGCTGAGCGATGTTACGGGCGACCCTCCGCTAAGCGTGCGCCTGAACGCACAGTTGCCCCTGACCCCTGAGCAGGAGGAGCGTTTTCGTTCCCTCCTGCTTTTGCGTGCGCAACGCGAGCCGTTGCAGTATCTGCTGGGCACGCAATGGTTTTATGGGCTGGAATTTGCCGTGGACCCGCGCGTGCTGATCCCAAGGCAGGAAACGGAGCTGCTTTGCGAACTGGCGTTGCGCTGTCTGCGAAGGTTGGCCACGCCCAGAGCGCTGGACGTGTGCACAGGCAGCGGCGCCATCGCTACGGTGCTCAAGCGGGAATACCCCGCGGCCCGCGTAACCGCGACCGATTTGAGCGCGGACGCGCTGACTGTCGCCCAAAAAAACGCGGCTCAAAACGGCGCGGAGGTGCGCTTTCTGTGTGGCGACCTGCTTGCGCCCGTCGCGGGGGAAACCTTTGACCTGATAGTGAGCAATCCCCCTTACATCGAAACGGCAGCCTGCGAAACCCTGCAACCGGAGGTGCTGCGCGAGCCTCGCATGGCGCTGGACGGCGGGCCGGACGGTCTGGCATTTTACCGCAGGCTGGCCAACGAGGTGCCGCTCTGCCTTGTGCCAGACGGCGATCTGCTGCTGGAAACGGGCGACGGACAGGCCTCCGATGTGGCCCGCTTGCTGACGGAAACGGGCAATTTCTATGATGTGCGAATCCACACAGACCTTTACCGCAAGGAACGGTGCGTGACAGCGCGCCGCGCTGCGTTTCCGACCTAGCGCCTCCCCCGTTTGCCTATAAGGCCCGCCGGGCCTGAAGCAACGCGGGTTTCGCGCCGTAACCGGCGCAAAATTCGCGCTTCACTCCGCAGCCAGAAATAAGGAGACGCGACCCACAATGTTTGAAAAATTCGATTGGATGGTAGGGCGCTATCAGGAGCTTGGCGAGGCAATCAGCCAGCCGGAAATGATCGCCGATACGGGTAACTATCAAAAGCAACTCAAGGAGCATGCCGGGCTGGAAGCGCCTGTGCAGGCCTATCAGGAATATCAGACCATCCTTGCCCAGCTGGCGGAGGCGCGCGAGATGCTCGCCCAGCCGGATATGGCGGAAATGGCCCAGTTGGAAATTGAGGAGCTGGAAGCTCGTAAAACCGAACAGGAAAACAGGCTCAAACTTCTGTTACTGCCCAAGGACCCGGACGACGACCGCAACGTGGTGGTGGAAATCCGGCAGGGGGCAGGCGGCGACGAAGCCGGCCTGTTTGGCGCGCTACTGCTGCGCATGTACACACGCTATGCCGAACGTCAGCATTTTAAGCTGGAACCGGTCAGCTACAACATTACCGAGCTTGGCGGCGTAAAGGAAGCGGTGTTCAACATCCGCGGTGCGGGCGTGTTCAGCCGCCTGAAATACGAAAGCGGCGTGCACCGCGTGCAGCGCGTGCCCAGCACCGAAGCCGCCGGGCGAATCCACACCAGCACTTGCACCGTCGCCGTGCTGCCCGAGGCGGAGGATGTGGAAATTAACATCGCCCCCAATGATCTGCGGATCGACGTGTACCGTTCCACCGGGCACGGCGGCCAGTGCATCAACACCACGGACAGCGCCGTGCGCATTACGCACCTGCCCACGGGGCTGGTGGTGACCTGTCAGGATGAAAAAAGCCAGATCAAAAACCGCGCCAAAGCCATGATGGTGCTCAAAAGCCGCCTGTATCAGAAACTGCGCGACGAAAAGGACGCGGTCTACGCCGCCAACCGAAAGGGACAGATTGGCACCGGCGACCGCAGCGAGCGGATCCGCACCTACAACTTTCCGCAGGGGCGCGTGACCGATCACCGGATCGGGCTCACGCTTTACAAAATTGACGAGATCATGGACGGCGATCTGTTGGAGCTGATCGAGGCCCTGACTTTGGCCGATCAGGCGGAAAAATTGAAGGAATTTGGAGAGCAGGCGGAATAGTCATGGAAACCGTTGTGTTAAAGCCTACGGAGCAGGCTCTCGCCAGAGCCGCGGAACTGATCCGCAATGGCGAGCTGGTTGCGTTTCCGACCGAAACCGTTTACGGGCTGGGCGCGAACGCGCTCGACCCGGCGGCTGTGCCGAAAATTTTTGAGGCGAAGGGCCGGCCAAGCGATAACCCGCTGATTGTGCATGTGGGTACCTTGGAGGATGCGGAGCCTCTCTGCTATGCGGATGATCGGGCGCGCGCGTTGATGGCGGCTTTCTGGCCGGGTCCGCTCACCTTGCTCATGCCTAAAAAGCCGGTGATTCCCGCCGTAACCAATGCCGGGCTGCCCAGCGTGGCCATTCGCATGCCCAACCATCCGGTGGCGCTCGCGCTGCTTCGGGCCTGCGGCGTTCCTATCGCCGCGCCTAGCGCGAACACCAGCGGCCGCCCCAGCCCGACCACGGCTCAGCATGTGTTTGACGACCTGCACGGCCGACTGCCCCTGATACTGGACGGCGGCCCCTGCGCCGTCGGGTTGGAAAGCACGGTGCTGGACCTGACGGCCGAAACGCCCACCATTGTGCGGCCCGGCGGCGTAACCCTCGAAATGCTCCTGACGTGCCTGCCACGGGTGGATGTGGCGGAAAGCGTGATGCGGCCGCTGAAAAAAGACGAAAAGGCCGTAAGCCCCGGCATGATGTACCGGCATTACGCGCCCAAGGGGCAGCTGACGCTGGTGAAGGGCATGGCAGAACCGGTGCGCGAAGCTTGCCGGCTACTCTACGCCAAAGCGGTGGCCGAAGGCAAAAAGACGCGCATCCTCGCGTATGAGGAACACATGCCGATGTATCAAGGCTGTGAGGCGCTGCCCATCGGGAGCCTTTCGCACCCGGACACGGTTGCGCGTGAACTGTTTGCCGCCTTGCGCCGGATGGATGACGAGGACGTGGAGGTCATGCTTTGCGAGGCGATTTCCACAGACGGCATCGGGCTGGCAATCATGAACCGGATGTGCCGCGCCGCCGCCTTTCATGTGCTGGATGTGTAGGCGAACCGACGCGCCCGGCAGGGATGCCGGATCATCGTGATACCGTTTGTTTTGTTTTCTGCGTGCCCGGCGGAGATACGCGATCGCTCAGGCGTTGCTGTAACCCCTGCGCCCCCCTGAAGGAGGGATAACCGTGACGGACGTTCTGTTTGTATGCAGCGGCAACACCTGCCGCAGCCCCATGGCCGCCGCGCTGTTCAACGCGCTTTGCGAGCGCCGCGGCCTGCCGTACCGCGCCGATTCGGCCGGGTTGTTGGTTGCGGACGGCAGCCCCGCCAGCGACGGAGCTTTTTTTGCCATGAAGGAGCGTGGGCTTTCGCTGGCGCGCCATGTGGCGCAGCCGGTTACGGCGGCGCTTGCCGGCAATGCAAAGCTGGTGGTGGGCATGAGCGAGGCTCATGCCGCCTCGGTACGCGAACGGTGCCCGTGGGCGCGCGTGACTGCTTTTCAACCGCCCGTGCGCGACCCGTATGGCAGCTCGCCAGCCGTGTACCGCGCGACTGCGGACGATCTGGCCTCCCGGATGGACTGGGTTTTGGAGCAGCTGCGCGCGCTGGAGGGTTCCAGCGGTCGGTAACGCATGGCCGTAGCAGGGGTTGCCGCCGCCGCGTATGCCGATCTTTGGCGATGGAAGCGGTAAGCCTCTGCACGCGGTTGAACCGGGCGCTACCTGTCGGCGTTTTGTCATACGGGCATATGGGTCGCGCCGGAAATTTTTGCCGCGTGAGAACCTTTTCCACGATGGAGAATTTGCCTTGACAGCGCTTTTGCCACGCGGGTTGGCTTTCCCTTGATGTTTGGGAGCCGTCTCCGGAGTATCGGCCTGCGGGCAACGGGCAGCGGCAGTCTGCCTCTCCGTGATCCGCCCTGTTGCGCGCGAGGCCATCTATGGTATAATCACACACGAGGGGGGACTCCATGAAAGTTTTTAAGGACGGACATCCTTTTTTGAAGGGAAACCTGCACTGTCACACCACGGAAAGCGATGGCGTTAAAACCCCGGAGGAAGCAATCGCCATCTACCGTGATCACGGTTACGATTTTTTAGCCATCACCGACCATCGGCGCGTCACGGTGCTGGAAAGCCGTATGGAGGGGAACCTGCTCCTGCTGCCCGGCATTGAGCTGGATTATTCGTTGCCCGGCGAAGTGGTGCACATCGTGGGCTTTGGCATGGACAGGGAAATTGCGCGCAAGGTGACGTACGAGCTGGGCCCGCAGGCGGGCGTGGATAGGATCCGCGCGTTCGGCGGCCGCGCGATTGTCGCCCATCCGCACTGGTCGCTCAACACCGTGGCGACGCTTACGGCCATCCGGGATGCGACGGCGGCGGAAATCTACAACACCATGTCGTTCCTCAGGCCGGACAGCTCCTGCGTGCTGGACGTCGCCTCCGCGCACGGCAAGCTGTACCCGCTGGTCGCCTCGGACGACACGCATGCCTACGAAGGGGAAGAATGCGTGAGCTACACCATGGTGCAGGCGGATGCGAACACCCCGGAAGCAATCATCCGCGCGATGGACGCGGGGCTGTTCTATGCCAGCCAGGGGCCGCGCATTGGACAGCTGACCCTTGAAAATGGGCAGATGACGGTGGAATGCTCCCCTGTGAGCCGCGTATTTTTCCACAGTAATCTGGTGTGGACGCCGGGCCGTTCCGTGATTGGGACCGATTTGACCCGCGCGTCGTATACGCTGCACCGTGAGCAGGGAGAACGCTTTGTGCGCTGCCAAGTGATTGACGCGGCGGGGCACAGCGCGTGGAGCAGCCCGATTGCGCTGTAAAGAACCGTTTCAACAGGCGGTAGCGCCGGATAGCGCGGAGCGTTCGCCAGCGCACAGGAAAGGGAGATGACAATGGACAGGATGAAGCGGCTGATATCGATGTTGGCGGCTTGCATGCTGGTATTTACGGCTGGGGTGGCCGCCGCAAAAACCAAGGCAATCGCCGTTGACGCTGCGGATTACGCGGTGGAAGAAGGCGGCGCGTATACCTCCATGGCGGAGGTGGCGATCTACCTGACCCTTTTTAACCGCCTGCCGGATAACTTTATCACCAAAAAACAGGCGCAGGCGCTGGGCTGGAACAGTCGGGAAGGCAACCTGAACCAGGTTGCGCCGGGCAAATCCATAGGCGGGGATTACTTTGGCAATTATGAAGGCGCGGTGCCCGATCAGAAGGGCCGCCAGTGGACCGAATGCGACATCGACTCCGACGGCGGCTACCGCAACGGCCTGCGCATCGTGTTTTCCAATGACGGGTTGATTTATTACAGCGACGATCATTACCAGACGTTTACGCGGGTATCGGTCACGGTCAGCGCTGCTGCGACCGCCGCGACCGCCCGCCCGGCCGCAACCGCATACGCCGAAAGCGCTGCGGTAACGGAGGATGGCGCGTACACTGCCCCGGAGGATGTGGCGGCCTATCTGCACCTGTATGGGCAGTTGCCAGGCAACTACCTTACCCGCGACGAGGCGCAGGCGTTGGGCTGGTCCAACAAGAAAAACAACCTGGGCGACGTAGCCCCCGGCAAATCCATCGGCGGGGACAGCTTTGGCAACCGCGAAGGGCTGCTCCCCGACGCCAAAGGCCGCCAGTGGTTTGAGTGCGATGTGAACACGACCGATGGCAAGCGCAGTCAGGAACGGCTGGTTTGGAGCAATGACGGCCTGATCTACTACACGCCGGACAACCACAAGAGCTTTGAACAGCTTTACTAGGCAGGGAGGTTGACGCCATGCAGGATTTTCAGCTGGATATTACCGCCTTTGAGGAAAAAATACCGCTGCACCGCTACCTGAAAGAGAAGATGGGCTTCCCTTTCTATTACGGGGGCAATCTGGACGCGCTTTTTGACGAGCTTTCCAGCATTACCGAGCCGACGCACATCACCCTGTGCTACTCTACCGTGCCCAAGGGGAAAATGGCGGAGTATACGCCGAGGCTGCTGCATGTGTTTGGCGACGCGGCGAGGGAGAACTATAATATTAAGCTGACGGTGAAAGCCGTCGGCTGACCCTGATAAAAGGGAACCCCTCGGCGCGGCGAAAAAGGGCCAAGGGCGAATGTCTCATTCAGGGGGCGGGGGCGGAACCCCTATCGGGGCTTAGGGTATGCGAAAACCCGCCGCAGCAACGCCTGACCGCCCTGCGAGCTTACGCCCTGCAGGGTTATAAAGCGAGCGGCAAATGCAGATTGCATGTAAAAATCAACAAAAAAGGAACTGTGCTTGCAGTTCCTTTTTGATATGGACTGTTTCATGAAAAACAGTTTTCATCCAGCTAAAATCAAAACGAAAAAAGCATTCAAACCGCGCCCATGCTGAAAAGAAAGAACAGACCGCACTGGGTGCAGGCAGACCCAGCCGCCTTTTTGGATTTCAGCGCCTAGGCTCCTCCGCCGCGAAGGTTGAGCCGCATTTCAGGTTACGGGTCATCTGCGCCAATACCTGCGTAAAGCAGGCCAGTTCTTCCTCGGCAATCCCTTCCAGCGCATCGCCGCAGGTCAGGCAGATTGCCTGCTGCAACCGTTCCGCCTGCGCGCGGCCGGCCTCCGTGAGGGCCAGCACATTTGCCCGCTGGTTGCGCTGATTGCGCTCGCGGCGCACATACCCCAAGCGCTCCAGCCTTGCGACGGACACCGCGACCGTTGCGGCGCTGACCCCAAGCTTGCGCATCAGGTCCGCCTGACTGACGCCGTCCGCTGCCAACAGCAGGCCCAGTATGGGGCCTTGACGCGGGTGCGCGCTGTCGTCGCCCAATGCGTGCCGCACATGCTCAAGATACTCCCGCTGTAATTCGAACAGCGCCCCGAAAACATCCTGCATGCCCGTGCCTCCCTGACCGCCGTGACGGCGTATCCGATGCCGATGATATGCCTTTGAGGCCCGTTTGTCAATTCCGGCTCGCGAAGCCGTTTACCCAACCGCCCCGCGACCTGTTGAGGTCAAACCCGCGCCCGCTTCGGGCTGCGTACGGGGTAGGCCCGCGTTATCGTTTATCTTTTGACAAGGCGGAAAAGACTTTACATCCCTTCGGCAATGATGCTACAATAAAAACCGGTTCCACATGGTCGGAAACCCATTGATATAAGGACAGGAGCGGTACGTTATGAAGGAGATACTTTTTACACAGCAGGCGCCTAAGGCCATTGGCCCCTATTCGCAGGCCGTTGCGACGGACGCTGCGGTGTATGCCTCGGGTCAGCTGGGGATTGATATGCAAACCGGCAAACTTGCGGATGGCGTCGAAAACCAGGCGCACTGTTCCATGAAAAATATCGGCGAAATATTGAAAACCAAGGGCCTCGGGTATGGCAACATCGTCAAAACCACCATTTTTGTGAAGGATTTGGCAGATTTTGCCGCGGTGAACGCCGTGTACGCCAGCTATTTCAGCGGCGATTACCCTGCGCGCAGCACCGTGCAGGTGGCCGGGCTGCCGCTGGGCGGGCTGGTGGAAATCGAGTGCGTCGCGATTCGCTAAAGTTGACCGTCGAGCCTGCCGATCCGCAAACGGAACGAGGGCATCAACCGACGGCGCACAGCGAACCCCTCGGCGGGTACGAAAGGGAATTAGAGCATGTTTACTATACTGGAAAAGGAAATGTTGAACCCAACGGTGGCCCGGATGGTGATTGCCGCGCCCCTGATTGCCAGAAAGGCTGAACCCGGCCAATTTGTGATTTTACGGGCAATGTCCGAAAGCGAAAGGATTCCGCTGACCATTGCGGAGTATCAGCGCGAAGCCGGCACCGTCACCCTCATTTTTCAGGTGATGGGCGCGGGCACCATGGAGCTGAACGCGTTGGAAACGGGCGAAAGCCTGCAGGATTTGGTCGGCCCGTTGGGCAGGGCGACCGAGACCGAGGGCCTTCATAAGGTGTGCGTAGTTGGCGGCGGCGTGGGCTGCGCCATCGCGCTGCCGATTGCGCAAAAGCTGCACGAGCAGGGCGCGGTGGTGCACAGCATCGTCGGTTTCCGCAACCGGGACCTTGTGATTTTGGAAAACGAGTTCCGAAAGTTCAGCGACGAGCTGAAAATCATGACCGACGACGGCAGTTACGGCGAAAAAGGGTTGGTTACCACCGCGCTGGAAGCGTTGATTAACGCCGGTAACCAGTATGACGAGGTGATCGCCATCGGGCCGCTGATTATGATGAAATTTGTGAGCCTGACCACGAAAAAGTACGGCTTGAAAACCGTTGTGAGCATGAACCCCATTATGATCGACGGCACGGGCATGTGCGGCGGTTGCCGCCTGACCGTGGGCGGGGAAACGAAATTCGCCTGTGTGGACGGCCCCGATTTTGACGGGCATCTGGTGGATTTTGACGAGGCGCTCCGCCGTGGGGAAATGTACCGCGAGTTTGAACAGCATGCGCGGGAAACGGCGTGCAACCTTTTTGCCAAGGAGGTGCGCTGAAATGCCCGAGCGCAATATGAGCCAACAAAAAACCCCTATGCCAACCCAGCCGGCGGACGTTCGCAACCATAACTTTGATGAGGTCGCCCTCGGCTACACGCTGGAAATGGCCGTATCCGAAGCCAAACGTTGCCTGAACTGCAAAAATCACCCCTGCGTAAGCGCCTGCCCCGTGAATATTGATATTCCCGCCTTTATTGAGCGCGTTGCCAAGGAGGATCTGGAAGGCGCTTATGAGGTGATTGCGCGCAGCAGCGCGTTGCCCGCCGTTTGCGGCCGCGTGTGCCCGCAGGAAACCCAGTGCGAGGGCGAATGCGTGCGCAAAGCGAAGGGCGAAAGCGTGGGCATTGGCCGGTTGGAACGTTTTGTGGCGGATTGGCACCGTGAGCACAGCGCTGCGCTGCCGCAACCCCCGGCCCCGAACGGACACAAGGTCGCCGTGATTGGCGCCGGCCCGAGCGGCCTCACCTGCGCGGGGGATTTGGCCAAGCTGGGGTATTCCGTAACGGTATTCGAGGCCCTGCATGTGGCCGGCGGCGTTTTGGTGTATGGGATTCCCGAGTTTCGCCTGCCCAAGGCCATTGTGCGCAGTGAAATCGACGGCCTCAAGGCGCTGGGCGTAACCATACAGACCGATGTGGTCATCGGCAAAACCCTTACGGTGGACGAGCTGTTTGAAATGGGGTTCGAGGCGGTGTATATCGGCAGCGGCGCGGGTTTGCCCCGCTTTATGGGCATCCCGGGCGAAAGCCTGAAAGGCGTTTACAGCGCCAATGAATACCTGACCCGGATTAACCTGATGAAGGCCTACCGCTCGGATAGCCGCACGCCCATTCAGCGCAGCCACGCGGTGGCGGTGGTCGGCGGCGGCAACGTAGCCATGGACGCGGCGCGCTGCGCGAAACGGTTGGGCGCGGAACGGGTGTACATTGTCTACCGCCGCGGCATGGAGGAGCTTCCCGCGCGGCTGGAAGAAATCGAGCATGCGCAGGAGGAAGGCGTGCAGTTCCACACGCTGGTCAACCCGGTTGAGGTGCTGGGCGACGAAAAGGGCTGGGTGACGGGGATCCGCTGTGTGGAGATGACGCTTGGCGAACCCGACGCGAGCGGGCGACGCCGCCCGGTAACCAAGGCGGACAGCGCTTTTGTGCTGGATGTGGACACGGTGATTATGGCCATCGGAACCCAGCCTAACCCGCTGATACACCGCACCACCCAAGGGTTGGATACCGACCGGCACGGCTGCATTGTCACCAACGGCGACGATGGCCTGACCAGCCGCCCGAATGTTTACGCGGGCGGCGATGCGGTCACCGGCGCGGCTACGGTGATCCTTGCCATGGGCGCGGGCAAACAGGCGGCGGCGGCCATTCACCGTTCCCTGATGGACTGACCGCCTCCGGCGACGCATTTCAACCGGCATCGAGCCGGCTGCCCAAACTGGAACTGAATATGCCGGGGCGCCGGATCGGCCCATATGGGGGGCAAACAATGATTCGGCGTGAACCGAAAGCTTCACAATCAACGCAAAACGCACCCTTCCCGTTCGGCATGCGGGTGGGTGCGTTTGTTTGCGCTGAGGCAAAGCGTCGGGCATGAGGCCGGACTATCTGAAACAAAAGGATCGGCGGCGCGACGGGTGAGCATGCCCTCGCCCGGTAAACCGAGGCCGATGGGGGAGCCAGCCTTGCCCGCCACCCGCACAGCCATACCTTAAAACGCCGGAAATACAAAAGCGGAGGCAAGCCTCCGCTCTGGTACCGTTATTCGATGTTGAAACGCTTTTTGAAGCGATCCACGCGTCCACCGGAATCCACCAGCTTCTGTTTGCCGGTGAAGAAAGGGTGACACTTGGAGCAGATTTCCACCTTCAGTTCCTTCTTTGTGGAACCCGTCTCAAACGTCTCACCGCATACGCAATGGACGATTGCCTTGCCATACTTGGGATGAATTTTTTCTTTCATGCGATTTCACCTCTTTTGCGCATGCTAGTGTCAGGTTCATAGAACCGCAGAAATAATTATAACAGATACCGGATGATAATGCAAGCCTTTTCACGACGCTGGCAAACGATTTGTCCATCGTCGGCGGGAATTGCGCCTGCGAGCCAAGCCGCGCAAGGATTGCGGCGCACAGGTCGGCTTATGGGCGCGCTCAATCGGGCTATCCGGCCGCGGGCAAAACGCGTGTTTTCGGTCGGCTTCAGGGCAGGGGAGGCGCGCCGACCACCGCGACCGGCTCGCGGTACATGAAGCCGGCGGGTAAACCCGCGCCCAAAGCCCACAGATCGTAAGCGCGGTTATCCAACGCGTACAGCGCGTTCTCCCGGTTGCCGTCCGCAGCCTTGGCAATCACGGGCAGGGCGCTCTGCCCAAGCCCGGGGAGCATCGTCTGCGCATCCCGACGAAACCCGAGCAGCCGGGCATATTCCGGCAGGGGATGCTCCCTGAGCAGGCACGCGGTCACGCCCAACAGGGCGTGGGTCGCAAGGCGGTTCAGGCGTGCGTAGGCATACCGCTTTGTTTTCAGGGCTTCCAGCAGCGCCTTGCGGGTAACGGCTTCCCGCGCCGCGCGGGTGAGCCGGTTTTCAAGCCCCTCCGCGCAATCGGGCAAGGCGCGCAGCGCGGTCAGGTTCATGGAGCGCAAACAGTGCAAAAGCACCGGGTCCAGCGCATCAGGCAGGTGGCGGGGGGCGGAAGCGAGGGAGTACCCGCACGCCGCCTCAGCCGCTTCGGTATCGCCGGCTAAAAACGCCTTGCGGGTCGCGCTGGCGGAGGGGTAATCCGTCGCGGAAAGGATAGCGGCATGGTACGCCCCCTCCCGTCTGACAGGCAGGGGCAGGATGGCGCTACCCAAGCGCCTCAATGCGCGAAGGTAGCATATGGCCAGAATGTTGTTTGGTTGGGCGAGGGCCGTGCAAAACGCCGCCGGGTCCGCCGGAGCTTGGGACTCGCCCGGGGCGGGAATGCCGAACCCATCCGCGCACAGCCCGGCGGCGACCGCCTCCGCCTGTGCGGCCGCGTAAGGGCGACCCAGCGCGAGCGCAGCGCGCAACGCCTCGGTAAAACGCTTGTTGGGCTTTTCCAATTGCGCGGCGGCCGCCTCAAGGAAAGGCAGACAATCGGTTTCACACCCAAACGAAAGGTGGGTAACGCCCGGCAGCGCGTTGAGAAGCGCAACGCCGCCCAGCGCGAAGTTTTCAGCCTCCCGCACCGCAAAGGCAGCGGGCAGTTCCAGCACCACATCCGCGCCCGCGTTTAGCGCGGCCCTTGCTCGAAACGCGGGGGAAAACAGCGCGGGCATGCCCCGCTGGGTAAAGCAGCCGCTCATCACGCACACAATGCGCGCGTTGGGCAGCGCTTGCCGCGCCAGCGCAAACTGCCGGGCGTGCCCCCGGTGAAAGGGGTCGTATTCGCAAATGATGCCCACGGTGGGTTGCATGAACAGCCCCCTTTCAAAACGGTCAAAAAACGTCCGGTTTCCGGGCCGTTTTTCGGAGTAAACACTTCCATTTCCCCATGGATAGGTGTATAATAGATTGGTTGTATACAACATGGATACCGAATGTATTCTATCACATAAGGGAGGAAACCGCCATGTCCGTCATTGACAAAATCAAAGCGAAAGCCAAGCAGAACGTGAAGCACATCGTTCTTGCAGAAGGTTCCGAGCCGCGTACCGTGCAGGCCGCCCGCCAGATCGCGGATCAGGGCATTGCCCGTGTTACGCTGTTGGGCAACACCGAGGAGATCGCCGCTGTCGCCAAGCAGGTGAACACCGATCTGACCGGCGTCGAGTTGATTGATCCCAAAACCAGCGCAAAAACCGAAGCCTACGCGAGCCTTTTGTACGAGCTGCGCAAGGCCAAGGGCATGACCCCCGAGCAGGCCCACGAGCTGGCGACTGGCGATACCCTCTATTACGGCGCGCTGATGGTCAAATCCGGCGATGCGGACGGCATGGTGGCCGGCGCGATCAACTCCACGGGCAACGTGCTTCGCCCCGCGCTGCAGATTATCAAAACCGCGCCGGGCATCAGCGTGGTCAGCGGTGCTTTTATCATGGAAGTGCCGGATCACCAGTACGGCGACAACGGCGTACTCATTTTTGGCGATTGCGCCGTGATTCCCGACCCTACTGCGGACGAGCTGGCCGCCATCGCTATTGCGAGCGCGCAGACCGGCAAGCAGCTGACCGGGATGGATCCCAAGGTGGCCATGCTTTCCTTCTCCACCAAAGGCAGCGCCAAGCATGACGATGTTACCAAGGTTCAGCAGGCGACGGCCAAGGTTCACGAGCTGGCGCCCGACTTGGTTTGCGACGGCGAATTGCAGGCGGACGCCGCGCTGGTGGCAAGCGTCGGCGCGCTCAAAGCGCCCGGCAGCACCGTGGCGGGGCATGCCAACGTGCTCATTTTCCCCGATTTGCAGGCGGGCAACATCGGCTACAAGCTGGTGCAGCGTTTTGCGGGCGCTTCGGCTGTCGGCCCAATTGTGCAGGGGTTGGCCAAACCGGTCAACGACCTGAGCCGCGGCTGCTCGGTGGAGGATATCGTAGGCGTGGTTGCCATTACCGCCGTGAAGGCGCAAGCGTAAGGAGTAGCATCGAATGAAAGTTCTAATTCTCAACGCAGGTTCTTCCTCCCTGAAATACCAGCTGATCGATATGAACGGCGAAAAGCTGCTGGCCAAGGGCCTGGTCGAGCGGATCGGGATCGAGGGCAGCCATATCAACCAAAAAGTGGGCGACAAGGTTTTTGACGCCGTCGCTCCCATGAAAACGCACACCGAGGGCATCCAGTGGATGCTCAAGGGCCTGACCGACCCCGATAAGGGCGCGGTCAAAAGCATGGATGAGATCAGCGCCGTCGGCCACCGCGTGCTGCACGGCGGCGAGCGCTTCACCGCCAGCGTCCTGATCAATCAGGAAGTGAAGGACGCGATCCGCGACAACATCCCGCTGGGCCCGCTTCACAACCCCGCCAACCTGATGGGCATTGAAGCCTGCGAAAAGGTGATGCCCAACACCCCGAACGTCGCGGTGTTCGATACCGCTTTCCACCAGACGATGCCCAAAAAATCCTACCTGTACGGCGTGCCGATGGAATACTACCAGAAGCTGCACGTGCGCCGCTACGGCTTCCACGGCACCAGCCACCGCTACGTGAGCAAGCGGGTTTGCGAATTTTTGGGGCTGGACCGCGACCACAGCCGCATCATCACCTGCCATCTGGGCAACGGCTCCAGCCTTGCGGCCGTGCTCAACGGCAAGTGCCTGGATACCAGCATGGGCATTTCGCCTTTGGAAGGCGTGCTGATGGGCACCCGTTCCGGCAGCTTGGACCCTGCGGTGGTGCAGTACATTGCCAATAACGAGCACATGAACGTGGACGAGGTGCTTTCCCTGCTCAATAAAAAGAGCGGACTTCTGGGCATCAGCGGCATCTCCAGCGACATGCGCGATATTGACGCGGCGGCGGACGGCGGCGACGAGCGCGCGATTATCGCCCGGGATATGCTGGTGTGGGGCATTCGCAAGTACATCGGCGCTTACGCGGCCGAAATGAATGGCGTGGACGCGATCGTGTTTACCGCCGGCATCGGGGAAAACAACCGCAACCTGCGCGCCATGGTGATGAAGGATTTTGATTACATGGGCGCCAAGCTGGATCCCGCGAAAAATAATACGCGCGACGAGGCGATTATTTCCACCGACGACAGCCTGGTCAAAGTCTGCGTAATCCCCACCGATGAAGAAATGGTCATCGCCCACGATACCGTGGCGATTGTTCAGGGCAAGCCCATCGTGGACTGACGCTCAAAAGTGTGGGCCGCGCCGGGAGCGCCGCGTGTGAGCGCCGAAAAGGCGGAGTTTGGATGGCCCGCAGCGCAGAAAATTCCAATTGACAACCGGGCAAACAAGGCTTATAATACAACTTGGTCACGTTTGAGGAGGAACCTATGGAGCTGGATGTATCAAAGGCCCTGCTCTCACCGGGAACGGAGTTTCCGTTTACGGCGGAGGTCGCGGTGCCGCCTCAGGATGTGATTGGAGAAACGGTTACCTTCGACACGGTTTCCATGGCGGGCCATTACAGCGCGATGGACGGAGCAATCCGCCTGCAAGGCGAGCTGACGACCACAGCACACGCCTTATGCGCCATGTGCCTGACCCCTGTGAACGTTGCGATGAACTTTCCGTTTGACGAAATGTTCCGCAGGGACGCCAATGAGTTGACCGACGACGCTTTCCAGTACGAAGGCGGCAAGGTAGCCCTGGATCAATTCACGCTGACGCTTATCATGCTCAACCTCCCCATGCGTTTTCTCTGCGATGAAAACTGCGAGGGGAACGAGGCTTATCAGGCGTTCAAGCAGGATATTTCCAAGAGCTCGTGCGAAGAGGAATCGCCGACACAGCGTCCTTTTGAAGCATTGCAGCGCTTGCTGACAAAGGATGAGGAGGTGTAGACCATGGCTCTTCCGAAAGGAAAAATTTCCCGTGCCCGCGGCCGTAGCCGTCGTGCCAACTGGAAGCTGACCCTGCCCGGCATTGTCGAATGCCCGCAGTGCCACCAGAAGAAGCTTTCGCATCGCGTGTGCAAGCACTGCGGTTATTACAACGGCAAGCAGGTCATCGATATGACGGAAGACAAAAAGGCGAACGCGTAAGCGTTTACCGATTCATTCGTGGAGGCCGCCAGCGCGGCCTCTACGAGTATTCGCCTGACGACCGGGAGGAGTACGCGATCCGCCCCACAGAGAGAACGGCCCATCGGCTGGAAGGCTGTTCGGATGGCTGGAAACGCGGAAGGTCGCCCGCAAAGGCGCAACATGAAGCCCGTGCCCCATTGGCGGCGCGAGCCTAGTTTTGCCGGGTGCGCCCGATAAAGCGCTCAAAGGCGGCATACCATGCCGCAAAACAAGGTGGTACCACGGAGCTGCTCCGTCCTTCGGACGAGGCGGCTCTTTGTTTATTTTCAGGGTATGGGCGGCAGACCGGCTTCACGGAAGCGCCGGGGGTAAAAACGCGCTCGCACAGGGCGCGCGCATACGCTAAGAAGCCCGCCCAAGAAGCAAACGACCGGTTGGAAAGGGAAGGCGAATCTCAATGAGCGAAACTCCCAAGGAATTTGAAATGGATAAGGTGTACAACCCCAAGGAAATTGAGGACAGGCTCTACCAGATGTGGGAGGATTCCGGCGCGTTTGTAGCCAAGCGCGTGGAAGGGAAGAAGCCCTACACGATTGTGATGCCGCCGCCCAACATTACCGGCCAGCTCCATATGGGGCATGCGATGGATTGTTTGTTGCAGGACGCGCCGATTCGCTACCACCGCATGAAGGGGGACCCCACCCTGTGGCTGCCCGGCACCGACCACGCCTCCATTGCGACGGAAGTAAAAATTGTGGAGCAAATGAAAAAGGAAGGCCTCACCAAGGAGCAGATTGGCCGCGAGGCGTTTTTGGAGCGCGCTTGGGAATGGAAGGCCGAATACGGCGGCCGGATTAACCGCCAGCAACGCCGTTTGGGCGCAAGCTGCGATTGGAGCCGGGAACGCTTTACCATGGACGAGGGCTGCAACGAAGCGGTGCGCGAGGTGTTTGTCAACCTTTATCAAAAAGGGCTGATCTACCGGGGCAACCGCATCATCAACTGGTGCCCTGTGTGCAAAACGGCGCTTTCCGACGCCGAGGTGGAGTATGAGGAGCAGCACAGCCATCTGTGGCACATCCATTACCCCGCCGTGGATGGCGGCAAGGGCGTGACGGTGGCGACAACCCGCCCGGAAACTATGCTGGGCGACACGGCTGTGGCGGTAAACCCCAATGACGAACGGTACCGGGACCTTGTTGGCAAAATGGTGATGCTGCCAATCGTGAATAAGCCGATCCCCGTTGTGGCGGATGACTATGTGGATATGGCGTTTGGCACGGGCGCGGTGAAAATTACGCCGGCGCACGACCCCAACGACTTTGAGGTGGCGATGCGCCATCACTTGGAGATTATCCGCGTAACCAACGACGACGGAACCATGAACGCGAACGCCGGCAAGTATGAGGGCGTACACGAATATGAATGCCGCAAGCTGATTGTGAAGGAACTGGAAGCGCAGGGCTACCTTGTGAAGGCGGAGGATTACACCCATAACGTGGGCACCTGCTACCGCTGCCATACGACGGTGGACCCGGTGACCAGCCTGCAGTGGTTTGTGAAAATGGAACCGCTGGCCAAGCCGGCCATTGAAGTGGTGCGAAACGGTGAAACGAAGTTTTTACCGGAACGGTTTGCCAAGGTGTATTTTAACTGGATGGAGAACATCCGCGACTGGTGCATCAGTCGTCAGCTTTGGTGGGGGCATCGGATTCCCGCGTGGTATTGCGCGGACTGCGGTGAAATGACCGTTGCCAAATCGGCCCCGGAAACATGCCCCAAATGCGGCGGCACGCATTTGCGTCAGGATGAGGATGTGCTGGACACGTGGTTCTCCTCCGCGCTGTGGCCGTTCAGCACCCTTGGCTGGCCGCACCAAACGGAAGATTTGAAGTATTTCTACCCCACCAATATGCTGGTGACGGGTTATGATATCATTTTCTTCTGGGTGGCGCGGATGATTTTCAGCGGCATTGAGCAAATGGGGCAAACCCCGTTTGATACGGTGCTGATTCATGGGCTGGTGCGCGACGCTCAGGGGCGCAAGATGTCCAAGAGCCTTGGCAACGGTGTGGACCCGTTGGAAGTGATCGACAGCTATGGCGCGGACGCGTTGCGCTTTTCGCTGGCGATGGGTATCAGCCCCGGCAACGACACCCGCTTTTCCACCGAAAAAGTGGAGGCGGCCCGTAACTTTGCCAACAAGGTGTGGAACGCCAGCCGCTTTGTGCTGATGAACATGCAAACCCATGAAACCATTGATCCCGCCCAGTTGACCCTTCCGGATCAGTGGATTCTGTCCCGGTTGCAAAAAACAGTCGCCGAAGTGAGCGACCATATGGAGGATGGGGATTTCGGCCTTTCCGCCAACCGGATTTATGAGTTTACATGGAACGAGTTTTGCGATTGGTACATTGAGCTTTCCAAAAGCCGCCTGACCGGCGAGGACGAGGCGGCGAAGCGCAACGTGCGCGCCGTGTTGTATACGGTGCTGGAAAACCTGCTGAAGCTGCTGCATCCGTTTATGCCCTACCTGACGGAGGAGGTTTACCAGCACTTGCCGGAAGCGCAGGGCATGCTGATCCTCGCGAAATGGCCCGAAGTGAACAATGCCTTTACCTTTGAAAAGGAAGAGGCTAAAATGGAGGGCCTGATGGAGGTGATCCGCACCATCCGGAACCTGCGCGCCGAGATGAAGGTGCAGCCCAGCAAACGCACCCATGTGACCCTGCTGCCGGAAGCGGGTTGGGAAGATGCGATGGCAGGCGCGGAGCCGTACCTGCAACGTCTTGCGGGTGCAAGTACCGTAACCGTTGGCAAAAAAGGCGACCTTAGCGCGGAGAAAACCGTCAGCGCAGTGTGCGCCTCGGCGGAAATCCGCATCCCGCTTGGGGAACTGGTGGATTTTGAAAAAGAAATTGCCCGTCTTGAAAAAGAACGCGCGGCTTTGGAAAATGAAATCACCCGCGCTCAGGCTCGGCTGAACAACCCCGGGTTTACCGGCAAAGCGCCGCCAGCGCTTGTGGAGCAGGAGCAGCAGAAGCTTGCGACCAATCAGGGGATGCTTACCTCGCTGGAACAGCGCATTGCGGAGTTGAAGGCGAACGCATAACCTTTGCACCATTTCCGATTCACCCCTCTCCGAAGCCAAACCGGGCCAAGAGTTAAGCGCTTGTCAGGGCGTAGGGATGAAACCTCTGCCGAGGGCAGGGGCGGAGCCTCAAAACCTGAGCCGTAGCCTGCAAAGCGAAGCGAACGAACGGCCTGCGGGGCGTTAAGGCAAGCGGCACAGCGCATTGCAGTTCCTAAGCAGCTGACCGGGGCAACCCACAAAGGGTTGCCCCGCGCTCGCGCAAGGCCCCGGCCATTTCAGGCAAAACGCATTGCACAGCGAAACCCCGTCCATCCATGCAGAGCAATTGCCTCTTTGCGGCCCGAACCCTCTGTCGGGCCGCTTTCCATTTGTAAACAGAAGCGCCGGACCGAGGTTCCGGCAGGTTTTGGCGGTGCGTGCGTCGAAACCTCCAAAGGTCAAAACGCCCGGCTTTCCGGGTTATAGAAAGGAAATGGACAACCGCTCCCTGCGCCTTATGAGCATATGCTTGGCAGGAAGCCTGAAACGGACACGGATGCGCTGAGGCTTTTGGGTTTGCGAAGAAGTTTGCCCGAATCCCCGCCCTGTAAAAATCCGATTGGAAGGCGACGGTAGCCCATGAAAGGAAGTTATGCCGCAAGCATTTCTCCATCAGCCGGTATTATTTCACGAAGTGATACTCTGGATGCGCCCTTGCGCGGGTGGCGTTTATTTGGACGGCACGTTGGGCGGCGGGGGCCACAGCGAAGGCATCCTGAACGCCGCCGGAGGCGAGGCAACGCTTTACGGCATTGACCGCGATCCGGAAGCCATCCGCGCCGCGAGCGAGCGGCTCAACCGCTTCCCGGGCTTCCGTGCGCTGCACGGTAATTTTCACGAGGCGAAGGCGCTGCTCCGCGAGGCCGGCGCGCCGCCGCTTACCGGTGCGCTGCTGGATTTGGGCGTGAGCAGTTACCAGTTGGATAACGCGTCGCGCGGCTTCAGCTACCATGAGGACGCGCCTTTGGATATGCGGATGGACGCGTCCCGAGGGCCGACGGCCGCCGAATATCTGGCGCAGATCAACGTGCAGGAGTTTCGAAGAATCCTGACTGAGTATGGGGAAGAAAAATGGGCGGCGCGCATTGCGCAGATTTTTGATGAAAAGCGCAGAGAAAAGCCGATTGCCACCACGCAGGATTTGGTGGCCGTGGTGGATGCGGCCATCCCCAAAGCGGTGCGCCGCAAGGAGGACGGTCACCCGGCGCGGCGCACGTTTCAGGCAGTGCGCATCGCGCTGAATGACGAATTGGCTCCGCTGGAAACCGCGCTGCGGGACATTGCGGAGTTTCTGGCCCCGGAAGGCCGCCTGCTGGTGATTACCTTCCATTCGCTGGAGGATCGGATTGTGAAAAACACCTTCCGCTCGCTTCAATACCCCTGCACATGCCCGCCGAAAGCGCCCATTTGCACCTGCGGCAAACTGCCGTTGGGAAAGGCGTTAGGCGGCGGCGCCATTCCGCCAACCGAAGCGGAAACCGAGCAGAACCCGCGGGCTAGAAGCGCGAAACTCAGGGTTTTTGAGCGGAGGTAATGCTTCAAGCGGACGCGGTACCCATTGTTTAAGCTCAGGCGAAAATACGTGCCTGAGCTTCTCCGCACAGGCAAAACAACCGAAACGGGGATGCTGTTGTATGCGGAAAATCGCTTCCTTTCGCTTGAAGGGGTAGGCGGGCAACCGACTGCGCAGGCATCGGATTTTGTATGGTTGAGGTAGGAGGATGTGTCCAATGACCGTTCGTAAGCTTTTCCGCGCGCTTGCAACAATACTGGCGGCTTGCATGGTTTTATTCGCTTGCGGCGCATACGCGGCGGAAACCGTAACCGCCGGCGCGAAACCCACAACCGCGCAGGCGGACGTGACCGCCGATCCGGATGCGACCACGCAGCCAGACGCGACCGCCAATTCGGAAACGACAACGCAAACAGACGCGAGCGCTGATCTGGATGTGACTGCTGATCCGGACGCGCTGAGCACGCCCGCGCCGGAGCCGACGCCGGCAGTGCTCCCCGCAGACGCGCCCGCCGGGCTGACGCTGGACAGCGATGGATACGCGACCGAAGGAGAATATTTCATCAGCGACAAGGAAACGGGCAGTTATCACTATTGGAGCCAGTCGCTGCAAATCCATATTACCCGCCACGCGGATACATCGCCGAAGGTGGTCTGGGTTGAGGCGCAGATTTACGCCCGCAACGATACGCTGTTTCACATGTTCGCTTACGACGATACGGATATTGTGCATAAAAGCGCGCATCAAACGGTGATTGCACAAAAAAACCATGTGGTGTTTGCCATCAACGGCGATTTTGCGCATTTGCGGCTGGGCTGGAAGGCCACCGCGGGGCTGTTGATCCGTAACGGCACAGTCATATCGGATAAAACCTTTACTAAGAAGGCGACCAAGTACCCCAATCTGGATAATCTGGCCCTGTTGCCGGATGGCGCCATGCTCGCCTTTGGCCGTAACGAACATACCATTGACGATTATGTGGCGATGGGCGCCTACGATCTGCTTGCCTTTGGCCCGGTGCTAGTGCATGAAGGGGTTCTGAACAGCAACGATTTTAAGCGTTACGGGTGGGAAAGAGCGCCGCGAACCGCCATCGGGATGATAACGCCGGGGCATTATGTGGCCATTATGGTGGAAGGGCGGCAGGATGAAAGCCGCGGTTGGTCCACAACCCATCTGGCGGCGCATATGCAGGCGCTGGGCGCGGTGGAGGCGCTGAATCTGGACGGCGGGCAAAGCGCTACTATGATCTTTATGGGCCAGCAGATTATCCGCGTAGGCAACAGCAAGAGCGATACCGCCAAACCCCGGAAGGCGACGGAAGTGCTGGGAATCGGGCAGAGCGATTTGGTGCAGTTGCCGGAAACTGATTCGATCGCTAAATAGCGGAAAGCCTAGACTGCTGAATAACCCTCGCCGTAGCGAAAAGGGTCAAGGGCAACACCCTTGCGGGTGCGTTGGCATTGCCCCTTGCCCGCCGGAGGCATGATGCGGCGATGCGTTCAACGTAAGCGCCACGGACGCCAAAAGCCCAAGGTTTCGCGACTATGGACGCAATTCGGTTTGTCAACGGCCTGTGTCTTAAGCCGATCGGAATTTCGGGCAACGGTGCGGGAAGCGCTGCCGATGGGCTACCCTGTCGCGCACTTGACAGGGGTGGCCGTATCGCCTATGCTGGGTGAGTCGCCAACAGGACAGGCCGTCAACGGAACAGGCTGTTAACGGAACAGGCCGCCAACAGGACAAGCTGTCACCGGAACAGGCTGTTAACGGAACAGGCCGCCAACAGGACAAGCTGTCACCGGAACAAGCCGTCAACGGAACGAGCCGTCAACGGATAAGCCGTTGACGGAACAGGCCGCGAAGGGGCAGAGCGCCCCTGTGCCGCAAGAACGGCACGCTGCGCGATCTTTTGGCCTGTCAATACTGGCGACGGTTGCACTCGTATGGGTTTACCTGCGGGCCTCCGGCGAGCGATATAATGAAAACAGACGTCCGGGTAATGCGCGCATATCTCCGCGCCGCTCCGGAAGGGGTATGGGTTTGGCGGTTCCGGTTGCGGTTTCGGTGATGGGTACAGTTAAAGGATTGATGAGGGAAAGACGGGGTGCAGCGCAATGCCAACGCTGTTTGTGGTGGCTACGCCGATTGGAAACCTGGGCGATCTTTCGCCCCGCGCGGTTGAAACCCTGCGGGCCGTGGGGCTGATCGCGGCGGAGGATACGCGGGTTACGCAGCGCTTGCTGGCCGCTTTTGATATCCATACGCCGCTGACCAGCTGCCATGAGCATAACGAGCGCGTAAAGGCGGAACAGATTGTGCGCCGGATGCTGGACGAAGGCATCGACGTTGCGGTGACGACTGACGCGGGCACTCCCTGCATCAGCGACCCGGGCAGCCTGCTCACTGCCGAGGCAATCCGTTGCGGCCTTCCGGTGGTTGCCGTTCCCGGCCCAACCGCTATGGCATCGGCGCTGTGTGTGAGTGGTTTACCCATTGAGGAGTTTACTTTTTACGGATTTTTACCCCGGCAAAAATCCGATTTGCAGGCAAAACTGCTGGACATGGCGGCAAAATCCAAAATTGCGGTGGTTCACGAATCTCCCCACCGGGTGATCGATTTGCTGGAGAGCGTGCGGGCCGTGCTGCCGCATACCTACCTGAGCGCCAGTTGCGACCTGACCAAGAAGTTTGAGGCGACGGTTCGCGGTGATGTGGACGAGGTGTTACAGACCCTTCAGGCAAACCCCAAGGCGGAAAAAGGGGAGTATTGCATCGTGATGGAGTGGCGCGACGCAGTAGCCGTTCCGGCGCCTGCCTGCGAGCTTTCGCTGGAAGCCCGGCTGTTTGACGCGCTTGTGGGCGGCCAAACCCTTCGGCAGGCCACGGATGCGCTGACCGAGGCGGGGGAGCGGAAGAACGCCGTAAAAGCTGCGGCGCTTCGGGTAAAAGCAATGCTGGCAGAATCGGACACGGAAAGCTGACCGCATTTTTCAAACGCTCGGAATGCGAACAGGATAAATGAACACAGCGGCAACCCCCGCGCTTCAGAAGTTGTGCGTTTGCTTTTTTCATCAGGGGGATCCGTTACCGTCGCGGCCTGCGCCGGCAGGCCTGTCTTACGCGCCACGGCTTCGCCGATCATAGGCGCAGCCGGCGCGGCTGTATCCGGCATGGATTTCGGGAGGGGCACCATGACAAAGCAGGAATGCCTGAAACTGGTTTTTGGTTATGACGCTTTCCGCGAGGGTCAGGAGGCGCTGATCGACCAATTGTTGGCCGGGGGCGATGCGCTGGGCATTATGCCCACAGGGGCTGGCAAATCCGTATGCTATCAGGTGCCCGCGCTCCTGCGCGAAGGCGTAGCGTTGATTGTGTCCCCGCTGATTTCCCTGATGAAGGATCAGGTGGCCGCGCTCAAGGCGGCGGGGGTGCCGGCGGCCTATATTAACAGCTCGCTGACCCCTGCGCAGCAGCGCGAGGCGTTGCGACGCGCCGGGCTTGGCTGGTACCGCATGGTTTACGTTGCGCCGGAAAGGCTGGATGTGCCCGAATTTCAGGCGTTTGCTCAAAATGCGAGCATTTCATTGATCGCTGTGGACGAGGCGCACTGTGTGTCCCAATGGGGGCAGGATTTCCGCCCCAGTTACCTGAAAATTGCAGATTTTATCAAGCATTTGCCCGTACGGCCTCCGGTAGGCGCGTTTACCGCAACGGCGACCCCGCAGGTGAAGGAAGATATGGTTCGCATGCTCCGCCTTGAAAAGCCGCTCACCGTGGTTACCGGATTTGATCGGCCGAACCTGCGCTTTGCCAATATGAAACCGACCGATAAATTTGCCGCGCTGATGGAGATTGTGCGCAAGCACGCGGGGGAAAGCGGTATTGTGTACTGCGCTACCCGCAAAACGGTCGAGGAGGTTTGCGAGCGGCTGAAGGCGGAGGGCGTTTCTGCGACGCGGTACCATGCTGGGCTGGACGATGCGGAACGGATGCGCAATCAGGATGATTTTCAGTTTGACCGTTGCAGCGTGATTGTGGCGACCAACGCCTTTGGCATGGGGATTGATAAATCCGACGTGAGTTTTGTGGCGCATTATAATATGCCGCGCTGCCTTGAAAATTACTATCAGGAGGCGGGGCGCGCCGGGCGGGACGGAAGCCCCGCGGATTGTGTGCTGCTGTACGGCGGTCAGGATGTGATGACGGCCCGGTGGATGCTGGAACACAGCGAGCCAAACCCGGAACTTTCGCCCGATGAGCAGGAGGCGCTATACCTGCGCGATGTGGAACGCCTCAAACGCATGACGTTTTACAGCACATCCAAAACCTGTTTAAGGCAGGCAATTCTCCGGTATTTTGGGGAAAACGCGGGCGATTGCTGCGACCACTGTTCCGTATGCGAGGGCGCCCCCTTTGAGGTGGACACGGCGCGGGAAAAGCCGCAGGCCCGGACCCTGTTCAAGCGCAGCCACCCGGAAGATGAAGCGCTGGATGCGGAGCTTTATCAGGCGTTGAAGGAGGAACGCCAGCGCCTGGCCGCCGAAAAACGCGTGCCCGCCTATGTGATCTTTACGGATGCGACCTTGCGGGATATGACGTTTCGCCGACCGCATACCTGGGATGATTTGCTGCGCGTGGCCGGCATAGGGGAGAGAAAGCGCGACCAGTACGGCGATACGTTTCTGGAACTGATTTGCCGCCGTGACGGTATGGCGTATGAACCGCCGCGCCGTACGGAAGCGGAAAGCGACCGTCGCCCAGCGAAAGAGAAATGGAATAACGCCGGAAAACCGTGGACGGATGCAGAGGATGCGCGTTTGAAGGCGGCTTTTGAAAATAACGCGACTATCAGCGAACTATGCGAGGAGTATGAACGCTCCGCATACGCGATCCGGATGCGATTGAAACGGCTTGGGCTAACGGAGTGAACCGCGCAGTAACCCTCGGCATTTTTGCAGACCGCTGTGAAATTGGCGTTGCGGCAAAGGTTTTCGATATAAAAAGGCCGCCGGAAACCTTGTTCCGGCGGCCTTGATGCAGCAATCCTTACATTCCCTGTCGGGAATAGTTCGGGCTTTCCTTGGTGATGGAAATATCGTGCGGGTGGCTTTCCTGCAAGCCCGCGCCGGTGATCCGGATGAAATGGCCGTTTTCCCGCAGTTCGTTGATGGTTGAGGTGCCGCAGTAGAACATGCCGGCTCGCAACCCGCCGATCAATTGGAACACCGTGTCAGACAGAGGCCCTTTATACGGCACGCGGCCTTCGACGCCCTCCGGCACCAGTTTGGGCGCGTTTTCCTGAAAATAGCGGTCGCTGCTCCCGTGGGCCTGCTGCATGGCGCCCAGGCTGCCCATGCCACGGTAGACCTTGAAACTGCGGCCCTGATATATTTCCATTTCGCCGGGGCTTTCATCCACGCCCGCAAGCAGGCTGCCGATCATCACCGCGTGCGCGCCCGCGGCGATTGCCTTGGGAATGTCGCCGGAGTATTTGATGCCGCCATCCGCAATCACGGTTACGCCGTGCTTTTGGGCCTCTTTGGCACAATCTGCAACAGCGGTAATCTGCGGCACGCCAATGCCGGAAACCACGCGCGTGGTGCAAATGCTGCCCGGGCCGATGCCAACCTTGATGCAGCTTGCCCCTGCCTGAATCAGCGCTTTGGTGGCTTCCTGCGTGGCAACGTTGCCCGCGATCACCGGCAGGGTGGGGTATGCGGCGCGGATTTTTTGCATAATCTCAATCGCGCCCTTGCTGTGGCCGTGCGCGGTGTCAATCGAAATAATATCCACCTTGGCGGCAATCAGTTTTTCGACGCGTTCCAGACAATCGCCGGTGATGCCCACGGCAGCCCCGCAAAGCAGGCGACCGTTCGGGTCTTTGGCGGAATTGGGGTATTTGGAGGTTTTTTCGATATCCTTAATGGTAATCAGACCGCAAAGCTCGTACTGATCGTTCACAATCGGGAGCTTTTCAATGCGGTGCGCAGCGAGTAGCTTTTTGGCTTCCTCCAGCGTGGTGCCGACCGGCGCGGTAATCAGGTTTTTGCTGGTCATCACTTCTTCGATGCGGCGGCTGTCATCGGTTTCAAAGCGCAGGTCCCGGTTGGTGAGGATCCCCACCAGCTTTTTACCCCGCGTAATGGGCACGCCGCTGATGCGGTACCGGGCCATCAGGGCTTCGGCGTCCCGGATCAGGTGATCGGGGGAAAGGTAGAACGGATCGGTAATCACGCCATGCTCGCTGCGCTTGACCTTATCGACCTGAGCGGCTTGCTCCTCGATGGTCATGTTCTTATGGATAATCCCCAGCCCGCCCTCGCGTGCCATGGCAATGGCCATGCGAGCGTCGGTTACGGTATCCATGGCGGCAGAGAGCAAGGGAATGTTCAGTTTCACCGTCGGCGTTAGCTGTACGGTGGTATCCACATTGCGCGGCAGGGTGTTGCTTTCGGCGGGGATCAGCAGCACATCATCAAAGGTCAGCCCTGTCCGGAGGTTCTCTTCCAGCATTGTCCTCATCCTTTCATTCATTAGATTGCGGCTATTTTACCAGCCTCGGGGAGAGATGTCAATGTAATTTGCCGAAAGGGAAAAAAACGGTGAGCCTTTGGCAAAACCGCCGCGCCAGCGTCGGAGCGCGGCTTAAAAAACCGGGGAAAGGAATACATTAGCGGATAACCGACACGGTGGGGCAAAGGCGAGCGGATCGCGGCGGCCACGGTTCGCAAAGCGTGCGTGAACCCAAAAATGATATCCCGCTTTATACCCGACTTTCCGCGATTCAAACGCCGCAAAAAAGGACAACCGGGAAATACGGGAACCAATCGGCAGATCACTCGTCTAAGCGGATGGAAACGCTTAAAGGGGGTTTTTTCAATGAAAAAATGGTTAAGCCTTTGGCTGTGTGCCGCGCTTGCCCTGACGGTTTCCGCCGGTTTGGCGCAACAGGCGGATAGCGGTTCCTTGCAGGGTTTGATTACCGAGGTGGGGGAGTCGTCCTTAGTGATGAACGATCTAGCCAACGGTGCGGTGCGCGTGATCCTGGAGGAGGGGCGGACAGTTTATAAAGGAAACGCCGAAAAAGCGAGTATGGCGGTTGGTCAATATGTGTTTGTGCGCTACAGCGGGGCGATGACCGGGGACAACCCCCCGCAGGTGACCGCCGACACGGTGGAGTGCTACTGGGTGAAGGGAACGGTGAGCGAAATTCTCCAAAACGGCTATGTGGTCAAGGGGGATTCTGTGCTGGGCACCGTGATGGTGCATACGGACGCGCAGCTTGCGCCCGTATTCCTGAATGTGCCAATTACCGTTTATTACAGCGGGATCATGGCGCTGAGCATGCCGCCGCAGATTGAAGCGTTGCAAACGGTAGTGCCGGTTTTGGAAGGCGTGGCTAGCAAGGTGGCGGAGGATGGCTTTGTGCTAACGGACGATCAGGGCGTCGCGCACCGGATAATGCTCAACGCGCAAACACAGCTTGTTCAACAACCGGCCGATGGGCTGAGCGTGTGCGTATATTTTAACGGCGAACCGGAAAGCGCCGCGGATGTTACCGCGCTGGAAATCACGGGCGTGCTGAGCGCGGGCGATGCGGAAGCCGCCGCTTCGAAGCAGTAACTGGCATCGATCCGCAATGCGCGGCGTAAGATTCAGGCGTAGAACGGGTTTGAGCGCGGAACTGTTTTCAGCGCCGAAAAACGGATTGCGCCTCACGGCTCACGGTCGGTCAGGCGACCCTCCACCAGATAGAGCGTCTCCCCCTGCGTTGCCATCGCGGGTAGATAGCTTGCCACAATCAGCACGGCAATGCCTTTGGCGAGAATCCGCTGGAGCATCGACTCGGTAACGCTGTCCACCTGATAATCCATGCCCGTAAAGGGGTTGACGCATACCACCGCCGCCGGGTTAAACACCAGCCATTTGCCGTATACCAGCTTTTGAGCCTGAACCGGGGTCAGCATTTCAACAGGAATTTCCCAAAGGTCCTCCCCGCAGGTTTCCGCGAGGGTTTGGCGCAGGCTTCGCTGCTCCTGCCTGCGCAGCCACAGCCACTTGGATTTGCGCCACAGCGCAAGCCCGAGGTTATCCAATACGCTCATTTGCGGGATCAGCAGATTTTCGACAGGATTATCCTCAATAAAGCACAACCCCTGCTTTTGTGCGCCGCTGACCCCTTTAGGCCGGTATGCGCGCCCGGAAAGCATCACGCGCCCCTCGGCAGGCGCCTGTTCTCCCCGGAGCACCGTCAGCAGCGCGTCGCCGTCTTTTTCCTCAAGGTAGATCAGTTTGAGCAGCTTGCCCCGATACACCTCGAAATTCAGCCCGTGAAGCGTTCCGAAGCTTACGTTGGCAAACGTAAGCCGCGCGCAGTCGGCCGGGCTTTTCTGGTAATAACGCTGGTTGCCGGCCGGCACGGACATCCGCTCCGCATCCTGCCACAGGATGCGCCGAAAAACCTCCTCGTTCAGCTCCGCGGGGGCAAAAAAGCCGCCTGTTCGCCCCTGCCGGATAAAGCAAAACCAATCGGCGTGCTCCATCAGCAAGCTGCGAACGCTGTCAATCAGGATGAAGGCGTACCCGCGCTCCTTCATTTTTTGCACCATGGCAAACATGGCTTCCATTTCCACTCCTGTCAGGTAGTAGGAAATATCGGCCAGCACAATCACGTGGCGCTTCATGACATAGGCTTTGAGCAGTTCAATCCAGATGGTTTCGGCATGGGTCAGCCGCGCGACGGGCGTGTCGGGGTCCACCGGGATGGCGAACTCCTCCATCACGTCGCTGAGGATTTCCCGATAGGTCTGCTTTTGAAACACAAAGGTGGAAAGGTTCTGGTAGAACACGTTTTCCAGAATGCTTAACTGAGTCATGAGCGCGCTGGCCTTGTGAATCACGTGAACCCCTTCGCGGATTTGCAGCGGATGGGCGACAGGCGCGTCGTCCAGATCGATGCGGCCCTGCGAAAACGCCTCGTCGCCGCGCATGGCGCGGATGAACGTTTCCTTTTCGTGCAGGTTGGCGAACACAACCGCCAGCGTTTGCCCCGCGACCAAACGAAGATAGACGCCGTTCAGCGAGCCGTAAGCTCCGGCGTCCACCCTGCCGTTTTCAATGCGCAAACGCTCCGTTTTCAAAATCTCGTCGCCCTTCTAGCCCTGCGTCATCCGGGGCAGGTTAATCACAACCTCCGTGCCCACCCCCAGGGTGCTGTACAGTTGCAAACCGTATTCCTCGCCAAACAGCAGCTTGATCCGCTGCGCCACATTGCGCAGGGCGATGCCGCCGCGCGCGTGTTTTTCATCGCTGATGTAGCTGACCTTGACCTTTTCCAGCTTCTCGTTGATCCGGTTCACATCCTCCTGGGACATGCCTACGCCGTTATCCTTGATGCTGATGAGGATGCGGGACTGCGTCGCTTCCAGCCGGATGGTAATCAGCCCGTCGCCGCTCTTGCTTTCCAGCCCGTGAAAGATCGCGTTTTCCACAATGGGCTGAAACGTCAGCTTGGGAATCTGGCAGCGGTATACGCTCTCCTCCTCCGCCACGACGCTGATTTTGAGCTTATCGTCAAAGCGGTAGCGCTGGATGGTAAAATAACTGTCGATGTTGTTAAGTTCATCTTCCACCGTAACCAGATCGCCCATTTCGGTAATGGTGTACCGGAAATAGGTGGCCAGCGCTTCCGCGGTTTTGGCGATGCCATCCTGCCCCGCGTCCAGCGCGTCGCCGCGGATCGCCTCCAGCGTATTGTACAAAAAATGCGGGTTAATCTGGTTTTGCAGGGCAAGATATTCGGCCTGCTTTTTGGACAGGCTGACCACTTCCTGCTTGCTGAGCAGGTAGCGGAACCGTTCCAGCACCTGCTGTATTTCCGGGGTCAGGTATACGCTTTGCTGAAAAAGCTCATTGTAAATCTGCTCGGCTAAGAACGCCTTTTGAAGCCGAACCGCTTCACGGTAGGGCCGCGCAACGGCGCAAAGGATCCACAGACCCAGCCCGACCGTGACCGCCAGCAGGGCGACGCCCCACCATAGCGACGCGCGCAGGTAACCGTGCCGGTACCCAAGCCAGACAACCGCCGCGCCGCCCGCCGCCGCCGCCAGCAACAGGCCGACCAGCGCCGCCGCCACCCGCGCGGACAGGTAGGCGAATTTCTTCACGCGCTCCACGCCCCTTCCGTCGGATATCAACCGTACAGTTTTCGGTACTCTTTAGGCCCAAGCCCGGCGAATTTCTTGAAACGTTTATAAAAATACTTGATATCCTGATACCCTACGCGCTCGGCAATGTCGCCGATGCCCAGTTCCGTATCCGCCAGCATCTCCTTGGCGGCATCCACCCGTACCTGCGTGACATAATCCAAAAAGGTTTGTCCGGTTTCCCGCTTGAAAGCGCTGGAAAAGTAGGTGGCATTCAGCGCGACCAGATCGCTGAGCATCTGAAGGGTGAGGGCTTCCGCGTAGTGCTGGTGGATATACTTGCGCGCCATGCGGATGGGGCGGGATTCTTCCGCGCTTTTGCCGACCTGCCAATCCGCCATGGCGTTGGTCAGGCGCTCCGTGAGGCGGTCAAACAGCTCCGGCACGGAGGCGGCGGTCTGGTAGCTCTGCGCCAGCTCCGCCTCAAGGCTCTCCGGCGCTTTCATGCCGCAATCCAGCGTCGAGGCCAAAAACAGGCGAATCAGCTCGAAATAGGCGGCCCGGGCATCCCAACCCGTACGTCGAGGCTCTGCCAGCAACACGGCCTGCACACCGCGAATCACCTGCGCCAGCTGCGCGTCATCCAGCGCGGACACCGCCAGGCGCAGATCGTTACGCGTTTTAAAGCCAATCAGATCATTCAGGGTAAAGATCGGCTCAAAATCGGGCGCGTACTGCACGGTTGGGTTCATAGGCAACAGCAGACGCTGCGCCAGCACGCGGTCAAGCTGATCCACACAGCGCGGAAGGTCCTGAACCGAGTTGGCGGGCAAACTGGCCGCCACCATAAAATGCGGCGATTCGAAAATATCGCTTAGCCCCTGTATGCCCGCGCCAACGCGGCGAAGCGCCTTGTGCAGGCCGGCCAGCTGCTCCGGAGTCGCGCACACCACACAGGCAACGCGGTCGTTCTGCACCGCAGCGACCATTTGCGTAAAGGCGCTGCCCAGCTCGTTTTCAACAATGGTTTTGATTTTGCCGTTCATCAGCGCCAGCCCCGCCTGTTCTTCCGGCCGGAACAGGGAAAGGTTTTGCACCACCACCAAAAGCAAAGCGCCTTCTGTAAACGAACAGCCGTACCGCTCGGCAATCATCGCGGGCGAAAGCTCCGCCGGCACAATTTGACCATCCAGCAAATCGTTGAGGAAGCGCTCCCGCAAGCGGCCGCGCTCCATCCCGACGCTTTCCATCAGGGTCGCTTTCTCGGCCCTGTCCGCCTCGTGAATGGCGTTCTCCTGTATGATTTTATGCAAAACCCGGTCGATATCCTTTTGTTTCAGGGGCTTGAGCAGATAATCCTCCACGCCGTACTTGATGGCGTGGGTTGCGTATTCAAACTGCCGGTAGCCGCTGATGATGATAAAATGCGTTTTCAGGTTCATTTGCCGTATCTGGCTGATCATGTCAATGCCATTGCAGCCGGGCATGCGGATATCGGTAATGACGATATCCGGCTGATGCTCGCGGATAAACGTCAGCGCCTCCGCGCCGTCATGCAGGATGCCGGCCAGCTCCAACCCCAAACCTTCCCAATCCACAAGTTTACGGACGAGGTTGCATACCTTGGCCTCGTCATCCACAATCAACACTTTCATGGGCATACCCCTTGCAGTCGTCGCGCAGTGTGCCTGTTGCCGTCTTGTTTTTTTCATTATAACAAAGGCATTTTTGTTTGACAATGGAAAACAAGGTCACGGCGAGCTGAGGCAGATTGCGGGAGGATAGCGCGCTGGCAGAGCGTAGCGGAAACGGACGGCTTGCCCGGTGAAGGGCAAGCCGTCCGTTTAAACCAACGCGTAGGTTGGATGAAGTTTAAGAGCGAGTGCGTTCCGTGCGGAAACGTCGCTTCATGGACAGCCCCAAGGGTTACCATGTGAGCTGCCGATATGCTTTTCGGGCGCTCAGTGGTTTTGCCGCCAGAGTCGGTATGGGATCGGCTCCTCCGGCACGCCGTCAAAGCTGCCGAGATTTTTCTGCATCCACACGACGCCAAGCCACTGACCGTGTTTATAACCCATATTGGCAAAACGGCCGGCTTCGGCAAAGCCAAGGGCACGGTGCAGGGCGAGGCTGGGCGTATTCTGGTCGGTAATCACACCGTATACGGTTTTGAAACCCTGCGCCTGAAGCGCGTCCAAAAGCTTTGTATACAAGGCTGAACCAAGCCCGGTGCGGCGGGGAGCGTCTGGCTTGAGGTAGATGGTGGCCTCCACATCCCAGCGGTAGGCCTCGTGCGGGCGAATTTGCGCGCCATAAGCAAAACCAACGGGAACCCCGTCCACCTCGCAGATGAAAAACGGATAGGTTTCCAGCGTGTGCAGAATTTTGAGCCGGTAACTTTCCACATCCGGGTTTTCCGCGGAAAAGGTCGCGTTGCTGTTGGCGACATAGTACCCGTATACATCGTGGACGAACGTTGCGTCCGCTTCGGTCGCGATTCGGATATTCATGCCCATGGGATTGGTTCCTCCTTTAGCATTCGGCTGCGCTGTGGCTGATGGCAACCAGTTCTTCCGGGGTTAGCCCCACAAGGATGGTTTGGGAATTGGTGTAGGTAACAAACCCGGGGGGAGAACCCGCTGCCTTCTTCACATACTTGCGGCGCGTATAATCCACCGGCTGGCTTGGGTGGTTGCGCCCCTTGCTGTAATAGGCGGCGAGCTTGGCGCCGTACAGCAGCGTATCGGGGGTCGGCTCCTGCTCGGTGCGCACAATCACGTGGGAGCCGGGAATGCCCTGCACATGCAGCCAGGTTTCATTGCCTCGGGCATGCAGGGTGAGACGATCATTCTGGATGGGGTTTTTCCCCACCAGAATTTCCGTGCCATCCTTTGCCACAAAACGGTAAGGCTTACCCTCCTGAAGTTTTTTATGCTTGCGCGTGGTCGGGTCCGGTCGCAGAAAGCCGTTTTCGACCAATAAATACCGGATTTCCGCCAAATCTACCGAGGTGGAGCACTTGTCCAAATCCTCCATCGCGTTTTCCAGCAATTCCAGCTCGCTTTCCAGAGTGGCGAGTTGCTCGCGGGCATACTGTTCCGCGCCTTTGGCCTTCCGGTACTTTTTGTAGTAGGCCTGCGCGTTTTTCGCGGGCGAAAGCTGTGTGGAAAGCTCAATGTTTACCGGCGCCAGCGCCTCGTCATAATAGTTGATAACCTCGACGGAGGTTGCTCCCTTGGGAATCCGGTAAAGGTTGGCGGTCAGCAGCTCGCCGTAAATGCGGTTCTGTTCCGCTTTTTCGCTTTCCCGGAGCGTTTCCAGCATCATGGCCTTTTTCTTTTCCAGACGCGCGATGTTGGTTTTGATGTGCTTGAGCAACCCCGCGCTGCGTTGCTGCATGCGGATATGCAAATCGCGCCCCAAATAAAACGCGTCCATCGTTTCGCTGAGGGTGGGATAACGCTTTTGGAGGGCCGGGTCATACGTGAGGTACGGAAACGGAAAAAAATCAAGCGCAAGCCCGGCTTCATCGGTGAGCAATACAGGGGCGAAGCGGGCCTCAAGGCCATCGAAATAGCGGAGCAGCGCCTGAGCCATCAGACCCGTATCCAGCGTATTACAGGGCGCAGAGCGGTCCGCCCCGATCTGCGCGCAGGCTTCCCGCGCGCAGATGCCCGCCATGCCGGCCACGCACTCGATCAGCCCTTTATCCAGCGGGCAGGTCAAAACAGCCAGTCGCGCGGCGAGGGCTTGCGCGGTCATGGCCCCGGGGATGAGTTTATCCTGCGCCGGGGGCATTTCAAAACGCACGCCGGGCAGCAGGATGCGCACGCGGCTCATTTCACTGTTCACATGGTGGATGCTGTCGATAACCGTGTTGTTTTCGTCAATGAGGGTCAGGTTGCTGTAACGCCCCATCATTTCCAAAACCAGCGTTTTTTGCACCGGATCGCCCAGTTCGCCGATACAGTCCAGCGTCAGGCGCAACACCCGATCCCCGTTTGGCTGGCAAAGCGAGTTCAGGCGCGCGCCTTGCAGGTGCTTGCGTAAAAGCATGCAAAACATCGGAGGCTCGGCGGGGTTTTCATAGGTTTGGGCGGTGAGCTGCGCCCGAGGCTGGTTGGCGTTTGCGGATAAGAGCAGCTTATGGTTGCCGCCCTGGCTGCGGATCAGCAAAAGGATGGAGTCCCTTTCCGGCTGGTTAACGCGCTCAATGCGCCCCCCGACCAGCTGATCCCGCAATTCCTTTGTTAAAAAGGAAAGGGTAAATCCGTCCATTGGCATGGCCGCCGCCTCGCTTTCTGTGCCCGGGGAGAATCGCGTTCGTTGGGCCGCGCTGCGCGAAGCATCATGCCCAACCCCCAAGTGAACTGATCATAGCACAAACCGGGTTGGCATGCAAACGCTATCCGCGCCGGGGTTGTAACAGAACTAGCGCACGGACGATGATTTCTTTTGGCTCAAACACGGATGATCCGGAAAGCTTAATAAGGATGGAAATTGGCACGCGCCTATGGCAAACGGACCCCTCTTATGCAAATTCCATGCGAAACGAAGTGAACAGACGCAACGTTGTGTTCGAGCTTGATTGAACGCTTATCGGAGTAAGTACAATTATTGGACGTAGCCAAGGGCTTGCAGTTTGCCTTCGTACAAGGGGCTGACAGCGGTAATTTCTGAGAAAACCATCAGGTCGGAAATACCGCGGGAGCCTTTTGAGAAGCTAACAGCGGCAAGCGTGCGGCCAACGATGAAATAGACGAAATGGAATCGGTCGTAGGCATAATCGCTCGCGTCGAAACAGGGAACGTCCTCAATAACGCGTAACACTGGATGGCCGAACGCATCGCGGAATTCGGCGCAATCGATATCGCGGTCATCCACAATGGTTGCTTCCAATTGTGCTATCGAGGCGTATGCGTTTTCGAAAAGCATAAATTCCCGACCCTGCGGGCAGGTACATTGGCTTGCATGCAATAGGTCAGGGGTTCTCATATTCACGGAACTGACAACGAAGTTACTCTTTTGATTGGGGGGAATGGTATTCACGGGCTTTCCTCCTTCGTTAATCAGGGCTATTTTAAAGGGTAAAAATTTACATCGGCCTGTTACAATATACCATTGATGACAGGATGTGGCAAGTTCATTGCGCGGTTCACTGAGCCTGATGGAAAGTGGATGTGGATTCCGGAATTTAAAGTTCATATTACCAACACGTACGGGTATTGACAAATAATTCATATACACTATACTATAATATAAATAGTAAGGATTGGTTTTCAGGTAGATTGGTTTTAATCTTGCGATTCATGGTTGATGTTATTAAAAATGGTGGAGGTTATGATCCAGTGCATACAGGACTCGGAACGGTTGATCGATCCGTTTGCTGCGGGATGCGCCGCACGCCGGAGGGCGGGTACGGATAACCGGCGGCTCAAAGGCATGGACTGCCTACGCCGTTCCATTACCAGGAACTGCGCTTGACACGGCGGGATTTCAACCAACGTTTGGTAAAAAATAGCGGGATCAAAGGTAAAAACGTACGCTTAAACGATATCCTTGTCAGGTGAAGGTAACCCGTATAGCGGATGGGTGATTGCCGATATGGCATACAGCGCGCATCAAGTTTTATGGGAAGAAAGGACATGCTTAAAACCTATGAAAAAGAACAATCGGATCCCATGCTTCATCGTGTTGTTCGTCATGTTGTTTACGCTTGGCATGACAAACGCATTGGGGGAAAAATATACTTCCGCTCCAAAAGGTTTAATATGCTACACATCCTATGCGGATGATTTGCTGTTTGGAGAAGAACAGAATTTCGAGGGCATGGCGGCACAGTATAAACAGACGGACGCTGTTTCTGCTCCGGCTTCGGAAAAGAAAAACCTGATTGCAGTATATGATGATTATGAGGCTCCATTTTCCGGAAAACTGGATTTAGCATGGCTAAGCGCTTTCCCGGATATGGAATATCTGAATATCGGGTTTAACGTCGGATTGGTGCAGATTGACTGGCAGTCGATACCCAATAAGCAGAACGTGAAGGGATTAAGCGTATACCTGTCCCAGCAGGCGATCGATGATCTTTCATTTCTGAAAGATTTTCCAAATCTTGAAGTGCTCGATGTTTCAGTGCAGACGATTACCAGCATAGCCGGCTTGGAAACAGTGCCTCATCTGCGCGCGCTGGGTCTCTTTTCTCAATATGCAATTGATTTGCAATGGGGCGGGGCTGACCTGCAAAAAGCGGTTAACATGAGCCAGATTGAAAAGATCTCGCTGTTTGGGCTGGACTTGAAAAAATTGAACCTGTTTGAAAGCTGCAATCATCTCAAAATGGTTGAGTTGCTGTCCTGTGCAATGGACGATTATTCGTGGGCCAAACACAATCCGGATTTGAGTACTTTTGTCGCTGACGGAACCCCTATCAAAAACATGGATGACTTTTCAGACTGTCAGGCGCTTAAGGATGTCCAGATTACTAACGTCAAGCAATTCAACAGCATTCAAGGGCTACAAGGGAAAAGCGCCATGGAATGCCTGACCATCAGCGACACCTCGCTGAAGGATATTTCCGTTGTGGCAGATATGCCTGACTTGTGGGAATTCTGCGTATATCGCAACAAGACTTCGCCAAAGAGTTTCAATGTTCTTGAAAACCATTCAAAACTGGGTTATGTGTTCCTTGTGGACAACAAGCTCACCACGATTGATTTTCTCGCTTCAAGCAAGAACATTCAACTGTTGGACATTCAAAACAACAAAATCAAGGATATATCCATTGTGGCAGATATGAAGAAGTTAAGTTTCTTCGAGTGCAAGAATAACAAGATCAAGGATTTTAGCCCGCTGGAAGGGCTGAACATATCCTACTGCAATACGAAGTAGATTTCCCTACCGTACATAAACAAGCCGCTGTGGATGAACAGCTAAGTTGAGGCAGGCGCAAAAATGCGCCTGCCTCAGCTTTGATGGCTGAATGCTGTCTGCATGGTTATTCCCAGGCATCAGTAAGCCCAGGCCGGCAAGGTTGAAGCCAACCCGGCGACTTCCCAATTTGCGAAAACGATCAATCATCAGCATTTTCGCCTTATACAAACAGTACGTCAACCTCGCAAACGAGATGGACATGCTGTTTTTCTCGCCTTTAGGCAGTTGAACGAAGCGATACGGAAAACCATCCGCTATGCGGGTGGAAGATTAAAAAGTTACAGAAAAGAATCGCCTTTCGGCGACATTAAGGATGTTCAAACCGATTGCAGTACTAATGCGATTGTATGGCAAGTTATTTCTGAACGCAGATCATCTGAATATGCCCTTGAAAATGCTCTCTTTCACGTTTAAGCCCAGCGTTTTCCAAGACACAAAGAATCTCCTCCGGCCCGTACAGCTTTACGTCGCCGGACGGAGAAAACCGGAATAAAGGGTTGCACAGTATCCGTAACAGACGGGTGTAGTATACCTTCGCGATATAGAGCTTTCCGTTCGACTTGAGCACTCGGAAAGCCTCCTTGGCGAAAGCGGCCACATCGGGGAAATGATGGTAGGCGGCGCAGACGGTCAGCACATCAAAGCGCTCATTTTCAAACGGAAGCGCGTCACAGCCCGCCTGCCGAAATACCATGCCCGGGTTTAACCGCGCGGCGTTCTCAACCATTTTGCCGGACAAATCCACGCCAAAGCCGGAAAAGCGATACTTTCGGGACAGCATCTCAAGCAGCCGCCCATTTCCGCACGCAACATCAAGAACCTGCCCTCCATCGGGGATTTGCACAGATTTCAGCAACAGGTTCTTAAATTCAAGCGTATACCTGCCCTCTGGCGAATCGTCATAGTGGTCGGCAATTTTCTGGTAGCTGCGGGCAGAACGTTCTTCGTACTTACGTTTGTTCATGGGGAAGCTCCTTCCGTGAATGGGATCGATCGCCGCGATGCGGATGAGGGGTTGACCGGATGGAATCAGTGGCGGACACAAGGATTTGGCGCAAAATACAGATACCTCGCCGCCTATTAGCGGTGATCCGAAACGATGGGGTCATTTTCGGTCGGTAAAGCCTTTTTCGGGCGCCCACTCGCAGGCGCCCTTCAGCTGATAACGGCAATTGCAACAGTCATCGCCGTCCGCAAGCGTCTTGGTGCGGGTGAAACCGTTGCCCATCAGATGGGAAAACAGGTAGTCCATCCGGCAGACCCCTGGCAACATGCCACGCGCGCCAAGGTCGTTTGTCAGCTTTACATAAGCGCATTCCAATATGTCGATTTCATAGGTGTTCGCATCCATCGGGCGATAGGTAATTTTCCAATCGTAAGGGTGCAGTGTGCCTGCCTTTTGGCGGGCTTCGTGCCCAGCCGCCTTACGGCTGAAGCTGCCCAGATAGAGCCGGCCGGCGATCTTCAGCAGAAAAGCGGGCAAAGTGCGCGCCATGCGCTCGTTCATCATCCACAGGTTCTCGTCCGCTTCGCCCGGTGTGTTGCCAAGCGAGATCAGCGTTTGATACCACGCGATGTAAAACGGCGCAAAGATATAGTTGAAGGAAAACACGCTTTTCCCGATATCGGGCACTTTGGGCAGAATCTCGGCAAGGCGGTCATTGCTGCCGACCCTAAACCGGGTCCAAAAATCTTGGCCGTATCGCTGTTTATAGCAGCTGCGGCTACGGCGCATGGCAACTTGGTACAATAGTTTGTTCATACGGTTTTCCAGCAATACATGGACCTGTGTGTGTGCTAATCCCTGTTTCATACCGTTCGTGTTCGTCATAGCCCGTATCCTCCGTATTCGCCTTTCGGCTTTGCGTTTGATCGCTCTATGGCACTTACTGCAGCGAGTGATTCGCGAAAGTATGGTTCTTATCCGGATGGATTCAAAAAACACACCTGCGAAACATACTACTGTCCCGCAGATGCGCTTGCATACATCTACTGCCGCTCGCGCGGCCCAGCCCCACAAACCCCCGGAGGAGGTTCATCGCCTGCTCAGATTGTACTGGTGATCTCGCACTCTCTCTGGTCGGAGGGAATGTAATACAGTGCAAAGAGACAGGAATAATATAGCATTGTTTGGATATGTTGTCAACGCAGGTTCTGCTGCCATTTGATTGCGCAGGGCTGGATGCGTTTCGTAATCAGCCCCCGAAAAAGGGGTTCAACTTCAATGGGTGAAACCGAGTTCGATGATGATCCACAAACCGCGTGACTCCCGGCACATTTGGACAGTGGAAAGCATGGTGGCGAGCTGTGCGGACGGCACACATTTCTTGATGCAGGGGCGAAGCTTAACCCTTGTGCCGGCAAAGCAGGCATCTTAAGTGCCGGCTTGATCCGAAGCTTCCTCCTTCTCGCACTCGGCGGTGTAGGAGAACACCCTGCCATTGGCAAACGTGGTAACGATGTCCAGCAGCAGCTTACCGTCCGACAGGGTATAGTTGCCCTCACAGCTGCTGATACCCGGCTGGTTATCGGCTGGGATGGTAACGGAGAAGCTGCTGTTCGTCCAGTCCGCCGTAAAGGGATAGCTCTCGGTGTAGCCGTCCTGCGCGAAGGTGTATTGCCCCGTGCCATCGGCCTCCACACGCACGGTCAGGTCGATGGAAGGCCCGCCGCCGTTGGGCGCACCGGTGCCATGCCAATTCCCTGCCAGCTCATCGGCAACCTCCTGCTCATCACCGCCACCCACGGGGTCGCCGGTCTGCCAGAGCAGCACTTCGGCCTGGGCTTTATCAAGGGGGTCCATCCAAATCTCGTCCGGCATTTCATCGCATTCGAAGATGAAGGTAAAGGGGCCGCCTACGGTTGCGCTGAAGGTTTTTGCACGCACTGTGATGTCACCCAAGTGAGCCACAGGCCAGGCCGCGATCATCCAGCCGTTGGCGCCCATGCGCAGCGTTTCGCCGAAGCCCTCGGCGGTTAAGGTCAGCTTGCCGTCCGCAACCTCCACGCGGGTCAGGGTCAGGTGGTAGGTAGCGCCTTCCATCACCACGTCTACGGCGCCGTCGGCGGCCAGGGCAGGCAGGGTAAAAAGCAGGGAGAAGGTTAAGAGAACTGCAAAGATCTTTTTCATGTGATTCCTCTCCTTTGTCACTGGCTTGGGAATGATTTGAGCAGGAGCCTTTCGTACAGGCGGCGCGCAGGTTCACGGATTGTTGTGAAGCGGGTGCACGGCGTATCCCGGCGTGCTTATGTCCAATGTGAACGAAAGCGCTGGGGCCTTCGCGCCCTTCGGCAGGCAACTGTGCCGATTCCGGCTTACGTGTTAATTGCGCAAATCGCCTTCATCCGCCCCATAGATTGGCATGTTGCCGTTCTCCGTTACTTTCAGCGTTATGGTGTGGTAATAATTACTGCCCATCACCTCAAACAAACCGGTTTTGGTGTATTCGGTTGAGTCCCCAAACAGATTCTCTTCTCCATACCATACGGAACCGCTGGCCATTACAAAATAGTAATCTCCCTTCGGCAAGCGCAGCGTGCAGGTAGACCCCGGCCGGACGAAGCCTGACACGGCTATTTCGTCGGTGTTGTAGTTTCGAAGCTGCACATAGTAGGCGGCGGAGTCCTTGGGCGCCTTGATCCTGACCTGCGTACCGCTCGTGGAGCCGCTCATCCATCCTGCTTTCGGGAAAGCCAGCGCGGCCTGCTCGGGCAGGTTTTCGGTATCGGACGTTAAAACATTTAAAGCGTCCTCATAGGCGTAGGTGTTGAGCATGGCCGGGTAGGCGCTGTCATACACAGGGGAACTGTCCACGTTCAGGGTAATGGCGACGGCTTCCTTGCCCTTCTTCCTCATGGCGATGACGTTATCAGCCAACGCCTTTCTGAACTCGGATTCCACACGGTTGCCATCCCACCGGCTATCGTAATCCATATACGTCAGAGCATTGAGCGCATCGGCACGGGCATTCTCCAACAGCGCTTCCATATTCACGCCGGTGCTTGTGAGCCTGAGCGCGAACGGCCCTCCGGTCACATCCAGCGTCTGTTTGGTTTGACTGTAGAAGAACGGCGCCCACTGCAGCGTATTCAGGCCGGAAAGCGCGCTGCTGTGAACGATCTGCCAGCCCGCGTATTCCGGAGTGACCTCATAAAGATCGTCGGCTTGCTTGATGCCACTGGGGAAGTTGCTAAAGAAAAGCTCGTTGGTTAAGGCCTGGAGCACGCCTTTATCCTTAAAGGCTTTTGAAGACGAGGCTGCGGCCTTTTTCACAGCGTCTCGCAGGGCCTTGACGCTTTTATCCGTGAAGGTACCGTCCGTAAGCGTCAGGGAAACTGAAAGTTTGTATTGCTTTGTGTTATCCAAAAGCCGGGACAGGTACCCGATTTGGTTGTCATCCTGATACTTGCCGAGCGCTTTCAGCTCCGGATTGAAAGAGCGCAGCAGGAAGGTGTAAACGCCTTCCTGATCCGGAACCGCCTGCACGTCCTTCACGCCGGCGCGGTAGATGGCCAGTTGCCACTCGTCTTTCACGTCCTGTGCGCAACTGGTCAGCACGGCTACGATCATTCGCTCCGTATCGCTTGCGCCCTCGCTCAGGGTCACCGTCGGCATGGGCGTCGAGGTCGGCGTGACGGTCGCGGCGGGTTCAGAACTGTCGGAGGTTACGGTGTTGAGCAGTCCATCGGGATCCTTCTTATGGTCGGAGAGCGCCGTCAAAGGGAAGGTGGTAACAAAAGCCCGGGTCGTCGGGTCCACCAAAGCAAAGTCCTCCGAAGCCTCGTAGCTACTTTCATTCAGCTTACCGAAGCAGACCAAATCCGGCAAGTTTTTCGTGTCGAAGTAGAAAATCAGGTGCATGGGCGTTACCAGCGTGGCCGTGATACCCTCGGTGTACAGAAAACCATCCTTCGTGCTGATGATGCCGCATCCAAACGGCATAATGAGCTGCTTGTTCACAACAAACTCCAATAGATCATGATCGTAGAAAATGATGTCCACGCCCATCAGCTTTTCTTCGTCATCGTACGCAACGCTGTCCAGCGCCATCTCATACGTAGCGCCCCCCACGGTCAGGCTGAATGTGTTGGAAGCGCGCTCGGCTGTCAGCGAAGGCGTCACCGTCGCGGCCGGTTCAGCCGTTGTGGCCTCGTCTTGTGAGGGCGTCTGGTTTTCTGCGCTCTGCGTCGCCCCATCCGTGGGGTTGGCCAGCGGAATTTCAACTTCACCCTCATCGCTTTGAAGGGTGAAAACGCAATCGGACAACAGAACGTTATCCGACAGGCCAAAGTACAGCTCATAAGGATTGCCGATATTGTCGCTATTGCTGTAGGGCGATACCAAATCGCCGTTGGGCTGGCGCAAGCGCGCGCCGGAGTAAAGCAGATTGTTCGCGTCCTCGGCTTCCGCGCCGCTACCCGGGTAGGAGAACGCAACCACATGCCCCCCCTTGCCATCCATGAGGTTGGGAAGCGGGAAGGCGGGGGAGTCCTCCAAGGCAGAAATTGTGTAACGGATTCCGCCAAGCACAAAAGATGCGGCAGTCGGCTCTGAACCTTCTGCGCTTTCCGCTGCGGCATTCCCGTCGGCGGCTTCTCGGGGCGCGTTGTCCAGCGCTACGATGATGGTTTCGTCCTCCACCCCGGCAGGGATCAGCAGCTGTGCGCCGTTGAGCGCATCCGCTGTTTTCCCCTGCAAATTGTACAACATTTCAAAGCCTTCCTGCTGAGGCTTTGTGCTGAAGCCCTTCTCGGCGTCGAAATCCACGCCCGAAACCCGCCAGGAATAGGCTGTGTATTCATCGTTATCCGCGTCGCGAAAGCGGATTTCCTCACTGTGGGTTTCAATATCCTCGGTCTGGATCAACCCGTAGGGGGAGATCAGCTTGACCAACACCACGGTTCCGTCGCTTGGCGCATCCGAATCATTGACAACCGCGGGGTCGGTAGAAACAAGCGCCACGTCCAGCGTATAGTTATCCAGCCATGGAAAGAGGGTATCCGTTTCCGCAAACGCGCTGAGGCAAATGCAAACAGACAGCATCAGGACGGCGCAAAGGATCGACCGGCTTGTATAAAACCTGAATGGCTTCATGATAAAACCCCTTCTTTCACCCTGTTATTTCATAATAACCAAAGGTCAGGATGTTGTAGATCCCTGTTACGCCCAGTTCCTTGCCCTCATAGGCGGCGGTGTCAAATACAAAGCAACACTCCTGATCGCTGCACCAAAGGTCTTAAAGCGCAAATTCTTTGAAAGACGGCTTCCCTTTAGCATGATATTGTTGCCAACGTTCAGATCATGAAACGCGTTTGCTGATTTGCCTGTGTGCTACTTCTGCGGTTTTCCCTTGGCGTTCAGCAACACTTCCGTCCCGTTTGCATCCAATGCCTGAAATGTCGCTCCTGATCCATCCCCTGTTGCGCGGATGCTGACATAAGCGGGCTTGACGATCAACTTGCCCGTATCGTTGAGCAGGCCAAACAGACCGTCGTTTTCAACAAGCCAATACCCGTTTTCCAGCAATGCTATGGAACTGTAGGCGGGCTTTGCGAGGGTAACGCCGTCCGGGTTCATCAGCCCAACCCTGCCATTTTTATCCGTCAGATAAAAGCCGTTTTCTGAACGCTTCCAGGACATATCGCCCGGCTTGACAATCAGCTTTCCACTTTCGTTGAGCAAGCCGATCTCTTCGCCCTTTTGTACCTGAAACGTACCGTCCTGCAAACGGGTAATGCTGTCGTAGATTGGTTTTAACAGCGTTTTGCCCAGCGTGTTTACAAGCCCCAGCTTGCCTTTTTGGGTGGTGGCCCAATAGCCGCCCCCGAGGTTCTGAATATCGTCATAGATGGGCTTGATGACGATCTTCTCGTTGTCATTCATTAGTCCGAAGCGGTCGGGCGCTTTGGTCATGGTATTCCAGTTAAATTCTCCAAGCAGTTGAATGGAGGAGCCTTCGGGAAGCGCTTCCTCAGCTATCGCGGGAAGCAGGGCGACACACATCAGCAGGGTGAATAGGCATACGAACCGGCAGGCAGATTTTGTGATTTTCATTTCCATTACTCCTTTTCCACGGTTGACTTTCAATGGATTCCACTCATTTGGAACGGGTACCCTGACTGATTGTCGGCTGTCGGCGACATGGTTTGCGCTCGGTTACCTACCCATGCGAGTTTACACCGGGGATGGCTTGGTCAGAGGTCGGCACTGAACTGTGCAATTGTCTTTAGACACCCTAACCGCCAGGCGCTTCCCAGGTTATCTTTGTTGGAAACACTCGGTTCTGTATGGTTATCCTAACATTTACCAGAAGCCCTGACAAGGTGCTAAGGCGTTTTGTCAATGTCATGTCACTGACAAAACAGGATAGCACTTGATGGACTTGGAATTTGCTGGTATAGTAATGTAAAGAGCGTTTGCAGCAGTAAGAAAAAAGGAACGGACCATGAACGTCAGAGGTGTTTAGCCAATGAAGACATACGAGGCGGACGCAGTATTTCAAAGGAACCTGAAAGCTCTGTTACAACACTTTGAAATTTCCAACGCAAAGCTGGCCAAGACGATTGGCGTAGACAATTCGCTGATTAGCCGGTGGCTTTTAGGTTCGCGCTCCATACGCAGATTTCCGGAATACGCGGAAAGGATTGCCGCTTTCTTTGTGTCCCGTTTGGTATCGGAGCAGGATGTTCTATGGCTGAAGCTGATTATCACAGCGCAATATCCGGAATCCCAGATTGGCGGGATGGCGGATCTGAAGCAGTGGATGGCCTACTGGCTTTACCCCAAGTGCGAGAGGAAAGCAAGCGGGCAAACCGCAAAGGTTGAAACGCCAATTATGCTTATGGATAGTTTTTCTCGGGCGATGAACCCTGCGGAAGATTTATTGAACGCGGACGTGCCCGACTTTGAAAACGAAGCGCGTTATGATGTAAAGGCTGGTTTTGCTGAAATTAGCCTGTTGCTGCGCTGCAAGTTGGCTGCGGCGACCCCCGGTTCGCAGATCAGCATTTACTTGTCCAGCGAAAACCTGCAATCGGCAATCGACAAGGGTATTGTCGGCGTCATCACGGAGTTTTCTGCGGCAAACGGGTATCATGTCTGTATTTTGATCCAATCCTCCAACAACTCGCAGGCGAGCAGCAAGCTGTTTGCCGCGTACATGCCGCTATTGGTCACGGCGCAGTTGGAGTTTATGGCCATTCAAGGGACTCCCCAAACCTTTACCACCTCCATGACAATACTGATCCCCAATCAATGCGCCATTACCATTCAGGAAACAGCCATGGGTTCGTCTCCGCCGATTGCCACGGTAATCAACGAGCGGCGACACCTGATCGATCTTGCGGAGAGTTACGAACGCTCCAAGCGATACGCTCGGCCCATGATGAATGTGTTCAATGATAGCTTTGCCCGTAACATCATTGAGATTTTCTTTGAAGAATACGGGGTTCCGGGCCGCCTGGATGTAATCAAGGACGGGCTGAACCCGATGTTCATGCCACTGGAGCAGTTTAGCAAAATCATTACGGATATGGGGATTCTCGGCGGCGAGCACACCTGGCGCTACAACGAGTTTGCGCGCTTCAAAGCTGCCATGGACGACGTGCTGAGGGCTTCTTCCTTCAGAGAAATTCTGTCCATGTCAAGACTCCGCGAGATCGCGCTCACCGGCACATGCAGAATGCCGGGCATGTATTTCATGAATATGGGCGTTTGGATGATCGACGCGGAGGACTGCGTGGCCATACTGGATGGCTACATAAGCTACCTCCAGAACGAACCGAATTTATCCGTTGTGATCCTGAATGATGAGGCCCTTTTCAAGCCCAACAGTTGCTGGCATATTAAGAACAACAAACATTTTATGCTTCATTCATGGCACCGGGACGATCCTGTGATGATCTATTCGGATCAACTGATGCTGATTGACGAATTTCAGAATCACTTTGACCAGCTATGGATGAGCGAGAATAAGGCGGGCGCGAGCGACCGGCTCGCGATTGAAACCTTGCAGTTTATCGCTGACGAGTGCAGGAAGCATATCAATCCGCATAAAAACGCTTCAAAAAGTATCCATGCCGAACAGGCCGACTACCAAGAAAAGGCAATCAATTCCTAGCGTTCCAAGCAAACGACCGGCGGATCAGCGCTCAGTTGAACCAGCGTGGGCGCTACCGTGAAAATGGGTCTTGGAGGAATATCTTCAGCGGTTGGGATGGTCATGGCGACAGCAAAACTGCCTGTTGTTAACCTGCATAACACGCAAATCTTTTTCGGCGGGTTTACCGGGGAGAAAAACAAACAGGATTTCCGTTGCGATGTAACGTATCGCGCCACTCCGAATGGATGCTGTTTCCGTATGAATGGAGGGAGCGTACGCCGCCTTGAAGGTTCCAATCCTGCCGCCTGACAGGAAAATCGGAGGAGTAGCCGAATAGCAACGCGATGAGTGAAAGAGCAATTGAAACCTTTACGGTTCTCAGAATCGTTCGCGCATCCGGTTTTGCGTAACCATTTCTATCGATAGGGTTGTGATTTGGCACCTTCATGGATATAATGAACCATGAGCGAACACGAACGCGTAGGTCACGGCAATCAATTGAAAACACGAAACTGCATTCTCCTACATTGCTGGAGGTATCGTTTGAAGCACCGTAAGCTGATTTTTTCACTGATTTTGATCGTGCTCGCCACCTTGATGATTATACCGTCAACGTTGGCTGAAACGGCGCATGCACGGTTTCGTTCGGTTAAGGATATCGACTGGCCAGTTTCATTCTCAACGGACTGGACAAATTCCAGCGGCCGGCAATACCAACAGCCATTGGCACAAGCGTCGTTGGGCATGGCTTTGTCAGCGTTTCGCGTGCCAGAGGTAGCGCTTGCGAACCGCGGCGACCATATCGAGCAGTTTTTAACCGAATTGGACTTTGGGAAAGTAACCTTGGAACAGTATGATGTGGAACCGTCCATCCAGACGATTGCCACGGCCATTGCGATGCGTAAGGTCACAGAGGCGTTGACCCCCTATACGCTGATTTCGGTTGCTGTCAGCGGCGGCGGTTACCAAAATGAGTGGGAGAGCAATTTTCTGATTGGGACCGGACTTCACCACGAAGGGTTCGATTATGCGGCAAAACAGGTATATCAGCGCATTCAGGATTACATTCAAGCGCAGCAAATTGATGGCGCGATCAAAATTTGGCTGACGGGCTACAGCCGAGGGGCAGCAGTCGCCAACCGCACCGCAGCGATTTTGCTTGATAATCGCATATTGACAGCAGATCAGCTATTCTGCTATACGTTCGCAACGCCAAACGTAACCAGGCAGCAGGACGCTTCGCAATATCCATCCATATTCAATTTGGTTGGCTCTTTTGATCCGGTTCCGATGATCCCTTTTGAAGAATGGGGTTATACCCGATATGGCGCTACCTATTACCTGCCCTCGTCGGAAGTGGACAGCGATTATGCCGACAGGGTGCAGCCAGTCGATCAGCTCTATCAGCAGATGACGGGGGAGCCCTATTGGACAAACCAGAGCGACAACCGTCTGCTGCAAAGCCTGTTAGGCACTGTAAAGGACATGGTGTCAGATTTTAGCGAGTATGCGGAAAACTATCAGCAACCGCTGATTGAGCTTTGGGATAACCATGGGAGTTCATCTGTGATCGCAAGCATCCTTGGCGGCGCGCTTTTATCCGGCAATTCAGTATGGCAGGGCCTGACAAACGCATCGGATTCAATTCTTACCTTGCTTTCGAATGCGGCGCAGGAACTGTTGCTGCAAGATGTTGGCGCGCTGAAGCCAACATGGAGCGCAACCGCCAATTTGGGCGAGAACTTGCTTCATGAGCATTATCCCAATGGATACTTTGCGTGGGTCATGGCCTACGACACACGGGACGCGATGATAACCACCCATCGCAGGTATCGTCAGATTCTCCTTGGCGGCGACGCCCGCGTTCAGATTCTGAATCAAGCGGATCAAGAAGTATGCGCGCTGGAAATTGTGGACGGGCTCCCCACCAGTTCCCAGAATGCCATCGGCTTTGCGATCACGAAGAATGGTGACGCAACAACAATCGCCATTCCGGCAGACGCTGAATATCGCATTACGGTTTCCCCAACGACACAGGATGAAGTTACTTTCGCGGTCAAGGAAGGGCAAAGCGGAAGCACGCAAACGGACAGCTATCAAATCGACGATCAAGCGCTGTCGATGGATGAAATGTATACTTGCGAACTACCGACGGCTTTCGCGGCGGATGGGGTACAGTATGCGCTGCGTTCAAGCACAGATGGATTGGTTTGCCGCTCGGTTGACGATCATAACGCGCTGACCGGTTTGGTGGTAAACAGTACAGCCAAACAGATGATGGTTGAGAACCTCTGGATTCTTCTGATCATACTGCTGCTGATCCTTCTGGAGGTTGTCATTTTGATCGTATTATCCCTGAAGGCAACAAAACGACATCGGCATTTACGAACAGTCCGGAACGACAGCGCTAAACCTTTGAAAGTGCAAAATCTTCGTCCGTTACGTTTCTACCGCCATCATCGCGCCTGGAATGTATTAAAAACCCTAGCGTGGATGCTCGTGTTATGCGCTGCTGTGATGCTGGTTCAAGGTGTTCAGATGCTCGAATCATGGATTTTTGACCTTCAAACCATTGACCAGATGACGATACTCTGGTTTGTGTCCCTGCTTGATTTGCCTACTACCATTTTGCCAATTCTTTCGGTTTTTCCCGCGATGATCGCAGCGCAATATCTTCTCCAATGGGGGCAGGAGGATACATACCGATTGAAAGCGGCCAGCCTGTTTGCGCTGTTCACTGTGCCGAGCGTCGGGGCCTTGGCCTGGCTGCTCGCAACGGATCGGTATATCGGGTACCTTGACACTATGATGTGGGTAGCCATTGGCGAGCTGCTGATTCTTTTAGGGACGTTTGTTTCGTGCAGGTTCATTATTCGCATGCTTCAGAAGCAACCGGACAAGATTATATAAGAGAATCGCTTCCGGGTTACGGAAGGGTTATCAGAAGGTTTTGAATGTAAATCACTTGAAGATGGATTAACAATCAAGAAGATTCAACATACGGGCTATGGGATGGAATCCAATTGTATGTCATCAGCAAAAGTAAACAAAATCAAAATCCAGATGCTCTGTCAAGGGTAAATGGAAGGCCGCTTCGCGCCCGCCTATGACAGACCGTCCGGATTTTGCCGCCGTTACAGCCAAGGCGGGAAAGCGGAGCCCTGATTTCCCGCCAGTTTGATGCCAAGAAGATGATCTGGGGAACTTTGAACCGCCCAAAAAGCAATGAAGGGCAACCGTCCCTCCCGGTCTTTTGACCGCCCACAGTTGTTACGATCACGGTGTATGTTGATGAAGAAGCAGCACGCCAGACAGGGGAAATATAGCGTGATTGGATCCGCATACCATACGCATGGGAAGCGGTACTTACATGAGCCAAAAAAGCAGTTTGAACTTGATGGATGAAGTAACGATCAAAGAAGATTGATTGGAAGCTCCTATCTGAAATTTTTGATTCGGAGTCACAGGGAAACGCCGTCAAAATGTTTGTCATGCGCTTGATTGGTAAAGTTTCAGGCGTTTTCAACGTTATCCCAGTGTGCCTGCTTATGTTGCCTTGAATCCAGAAGGTTTGGCAGGACGCGATTTAAAACCTCAAATACGGCGCCTTCCTGACGTTGCAGGTCGTAGGCATGCCATGCTGCGGCGACCCCCATATCCCGGTGAAACGCGATGCCTTGCCCATACATGCCACCCTTGCCCGTCCAGCCGGTATTGCCGAAAGGGGCCAGCTCGTAGCCGTTGTTCAGCGCCATGTTAACCCAAGATTCGCTCAAAAGCCGTTTTCCTTCATAGATACCGCCGCAGAGGTAGAGCCACGCCAGCTTCGCCATATCGTCCGCGCCGGCGTACAGGCCAGTTCCGCCGATGGGATAGCCCTTTGGGCAGCGGCTCCATGCGGTTTCTCCAAAACGCATCGGCCGGAAAAGCCGCGCTTGCAGCAAAGCGTCGGCAGGGCATGCGGCGATTGCGCTTACAACGCGTGAAAGCAGATAGAAAACCGCGTCACTGTACTGATAATGCGTGCCGGGCGCAAAGGGAAGCGGGCGCAAAAGCACGAGTGACAAGTAATCGTCCGTGGGGTAGGCGCGAATATCGTCGCAGTCAATGTCCAAAAACGGTTTGCCTAGCCCGGAATGGTGGCAGAGCAGATGTTGCAGCGTTACCTCATGCCAACGCGCATCCGCGTCGGGTGGAATTTCCACATAGTTGCTAACATAATCGTTCGGGCTCAGCGCTCCGTCATCGTACAGCAGGCCGATGGCGGTCATGACCAATACCTTTGCCACAGAATAACCATTGTGACAATGGCCGCAGGGGCGCAACTTTTGAAAAAACATACCCTCGGACGTGATGAGCGCGAAATCGTACAGCGCCGGGTTGGCCCGCGAAAGCGCCTGCCAGAGGGAGCCGACGTCACGCAAAGAACCCATCCTCCTTCAGTTTAATCAGCAGGCTTGCCAGCAAGGTGTTGGCCCAGGCAAACCACGGCCGCGTGTAGCGGGAAGGGTCATCGGGGTCGAAAGCCTCGTGCATAACATTGGCGCTGTCGTGCGTGCGGGCAAGCATCGCGAGGCAACGCGATACTTCCTTGGGGTCTGCGCTGGTTAACGCCTGCATGATGATGCCGATGTGCCATATATAACCGTCCGGCGTGTGCGGGCTGCCCACGCCCTGCGCGTATTTGCCGCTGTGATAATACGGGTTGTCCAAGGAAAGCACGTAACGTCGCGTGCGAAGGTATAATGGATCATTGACGGCACAGTAACCCAGATACGGCGCGGAAAGAAGGCTGGGCGCGTTGGCGTCGTCCATCAGCAACCGGTGCCCAAGCCCATCGGTTTCGTAACAGTAGATTTCACCGTAGGTCGGGTGTGTGACAATGCCATAACGATGGATTCCGTCGTCAATCTCAGCGGCGAGCGCGTTACATTCCATGGCAAGGTTCTCGTCGCCATAGTGCCGTATGGCCATGGAAGCGGCGCTGCGCAAAGCGACGACAGCCATCATGTTGGAGGGAATCAGATAGCCATAGGAGCACGCGTCGTCGGAGGGACGAAAGCCCGACCACGTCATGCCGGTGTAACCAACCGGCGCACCTTTACCGTTGTTGGAAAGCGTATCGGACGGCGGGCAATGATCCCGCTCGAAAGTATAAGGCGAGGCTTCATGGCGCTGCTCACGGCGGAAAACCTGCACAATGCACGCAAGCATCTGGTGAAAATCGCCATCAAACACATCGGCGGTGCCGGTGGCACGCGCGTACTGATCGGCAAGCAGAATCGGCACGCATAGCGAATCGACCTCGTATTTGCGCTCCCACACGCTGTCGTTTTGCGCGGTATTGTCATGGAAGCCCTGCCTGTTGGCTTCTGCGTTAAACGCATTGGCGTAGGGGTCAAGGAGCACGCTGCGTGCCTGCATGGCAATAACGCCCTTGAGCAATGCGCGCAAATCCGCGTCCTCACGGGCAAAGGCCAGATAGTTGCGCACCTGCGCCGAACTGTCCCTAAGCCACATGGCGGGAATGTCTCCAGTGATAACAAATGTCCGTCCGTCGGGCAGCGGCTGCACAGTGGTTTCGATGGTGTTGAGAAAACAGGCTGCGGCGAGCGGGGCCATGGCGGGGAAGTTGGTTTGGTAAAAAGCGGTTAGCTCTTGCGCGTATGCGGTTAACGAAGCGGGCGTTTTCATAGGGCATCCTCCTTGGGGGTTGATGTAGAGTGGTGAACCACCAGCGTAGGGTTTAGCAGCACCTGCCTGCACGGCGCGGGATCGTCGCTTTCGATGGCCTCGCGCAGCATCTTTGCCGCAACGTGGCCAATCTCCAGCGAACCCTGCTCCACATAAGTGAAAAAGTCATCCGAGCCTGCGTGATAAGCGTAAGGCAGATCAAAACAGATGATAGACAGATCTTCCGGCACGGATAGGTCATTGCGTCGGCAGAACTCATAAAGCCGTCGCGCGGCGTGGCTGTTGGACACCACTGCCGCTGTGATGCGGCGCTGACGTACCGCGCTGAGAAAATCCACATAATCCTCTGGGGAACTTCCGTGCCGGCAGAAGCTTTCGTAGGGATGCACGCGCAAATGGTTGCCTGTCATGACTTTTACATAACTGTTGTAGCGTATGGAGGTGATCTGCTCCTTGAAGGTGCAGTCCGCCACAAAAGCAATATGCCGGTGCCCAAGCGCAAGCAAATGCTCAAGAGCCAATTGACAGCCCGCCTCGTTATCACAGCTGACGCTGCTGCTCTGGATGCCCGGGAAGGATCGATCAATCAGTACCAGGGGAAACTTGTTCAGGTGCATGCGGAGGATGGTATCGCTGTAGTATTCACAATCCACAGGGAAAAGAATAACGCCGGAGAAGCCGTTGTCCACAACGTAATCCAGCGCGTACTCCTCCATACCCGCCTGGCGTGTAATGAAAAGCTGCACAAAATATTCTGGAAAAAACAGATCTTGGGTGAGGCTTTGGATGATGCTGCCGGAGTGATAATCGAAATGCTCCGGAATCATCACACCGACGCGTCGCGGGCCGGCAGGCGGCTTTGCGCCGACGTTCAACTGCAACGCGCTTGTTCGCAGGTGCTTATCAAGCGAGTTGGCAAACGAGCCCTTGCCCTGTATGCGGCGAATGTAGCCGCTGAGGCTCAGCTCTGTCAGCGCCTTAACGGCTGTGATGCGGCTGACGCCATACTGCTCGGCAATTTCCTTCTCGCTGGGGATTCGGTCACCGTCGTGGTAGGTTCCGTCCTGAAGTTTCTCAATCATATCCTTCTGAATCTTCTCATAAAGGGGAGATGCCATTCGAGTTGACATGTCATGCTCCTTTCCCAAAGTTTACTTTTATTATAGCATAGAAATGGAAACTGGCAAGCAATAAAGTATATAATATTCAAAAGAATAGTCAGTGCGGAGGATGGGCTTATCATGGCATGGTAAAGTTGATATGATGTTGATATATTGACATTCAATCGCATGCGTTCTACAATAAGCGCATAGGTACGGAAGAAATGCACAAGAAGGAAGCGTGATGGGATGTTTCGATGGGCGTCTGGACATGCTGGAGGATATCTGTCCCGCCAAAGGCGTGAATGGAATCAGGCACTCAAGCGGGATTATGAGCTTTATCTTCTGCTGATTCCGGTTATTGCCTTTTTCGTGGTCTTTTCCTATATGCCGATGTATGGATTGCAGATTGCTTTTAAAGATTACACGCCCGCCATCAGCATGGAGGCGGCCCCATGGGTCGGGTTGAAACACTTGGAGCGCTTTCTCCATTCCTTCTATTTCGACCGAGTGATTCGCAACACCCTGGTGATGTCGCTTTACAACCTTGCGATTATGATACCTGCGCCGATCCTCCTCGCGCTGCTATTTAACGAGGTTCGCCGCAAGCAGGCGCGCGTAACGTTGCAGGTGGTCAGTTACGCGCCGTACTTTGTTTCGACTGTTGTGCTGGCCAGCATGGTTGTTATGTTCCTTACGCCCGGCACCGGCTTTATCAATACGATTCTTCAATGGTTGGGCTATGCCAGGGATACGAGCATATTGTCCGTTCCCTCGGCGTTTAAGCACATCTACGTATGGTCGGAGGCTTGGAAGAACATTGGCTGGGACAGTATCATCTATACGGCCGCCATTGCCGGCGTGCCGCAGGAACTGTACGAGGTGGCGCGGCTCGACGGCGCCAGCAAGCTAAAGCAAATCCGGTATGTAACTTTGCCTTGCATCGCGCCCACCATTACCATTCTTGCAATTATGGCAATTGGCGGCGTGTTGAATGTCGGGTATGAGAAGGTCTTTTTGCTGCAGAACACTTCCAATCTGGAAGCATCAGAAGTTATATCCACATATGTTTATAAATCAGGGCTTGAACAGGCGCAGTACAGCTTCGCCTCCATGGTTGGCCTGTTTAACAACGTGATTAACTTTGCGATTCTGGTGCTGGCAAACCAATTATCCCACCGGATTGGTGAAACCTCGCTGTGGTAAGGAGGCGCTGAGATTGCCCAAATATTCTTCCGGTCTGACGGACCACGCGCTTGGTGACCGCGTGTTTCGCGCGTGTGCGCTGACGCTGTTGGCGCTCGTCATCCTGCTGATTTTTTATCCGCTTTGGACAGTGGTGGTAGCGTCGTTGAGCAACCCCATGGAATTGTACCAGAAAACGTTCCTGTTTCTGCCGACCCAGTGGACGCTGGACAGCTACAAGATGGTGTTTCGCGATAAAGACTTCATGATGGGCTTGGCCAACTCCGTATTTTATACGGTCGCCGGCACAACCCTGAACGTCATCCTCAACATTTGCGGCGCGTATCCGCTTTCCAAGCGGCGGTTGAAGGGTAAAAACACGTTGATGTTCCTGTTCACGTTTACGATGTTTTTTAGCGGCGGCATGATACCAACCTATGTGCTGGTTTCCAGACTGGGTTTATTGGATACGGTTTGGGCTATTTTACTCCCGTCGGCCATCAGTATGTATAACATTATCATTATGCGCACGTATTTTCAAACCACGATTCCTCAGGAATTGGAGGATGCGGCTGCGGTTGACGGCTGCACAAACTTCCGTTTTCTGCTCAAGATTGTGCTGCCGCTGTCACTGCCGGTGGTAATGGTTGTGACGCTCTATTATGGCGTCAGCCGCTGGAACGATTACTTTTCAGCCATGATGTATGTTACGCATCGAAACCTTTACCCGCTTCAGCTTGTGCTGCGTGAGATTCTGCTGCAAAATCTGGCGGGTGATATGCTGCATACCGCTACGGACGCAGGCTATGCCGACCGCATGATTGCCCGCATGGGGCTTAAATACGCCGTAATTGTGATCTCCACCTTGCCGATCCTGATCGTGTTCCCATTTGTTCAGCGTTTCTTTGCCAAGGGGATGATGATCGGCGCTGTGAAAGGATAATTCTGCCAGAGGAATCTGGTATGATTATGAGCTACCCAACAAAAAAGGAGGAACAACCATGAAAAAGCTTCTGTCACTGGTTCTGGCGATGCTGATGCTTCTTGCGCTGATCCCTGCGAGCGCGGAGACGGCAACGACCCCCACCAAAACCTTCCGAATCGTTTGCCCCGCCGGCGGCGATAGCAACCCGCCCGTATCCGAATGGTGGATTTGGAAGGCTTACGAGAAAATGACCGGCATCCACATCGAGTGGGAAGAGGTGCCCGAGTCTGCGCTGAACGACCGTAAGAACCTGATAATGGCTTCCACGGACAAGCCGGATGCGTTCTGGCATGTGTCCTGGTCGAGCGAGGAACTTGCCCGTTACGGTGCCACCGGAGAATTCGTCAACATCGCGCCATATCTGGACACTTCGGCCTCCAACCTGAAAACCCTGTTGACGGATGAAGTCAAAGACGGCCTCAAATCCATTACGCTGGATGACGGCGGCATCTATGGTATGCCTTGGGTCATGACGGACAAACCCCAGACCAACGCTAGGTTCTACCTGAACAAGAAGTGGCTGAAAAACGCTGGTTTGGAGGTTCCTACCTCCATTGAAGAACTCAGCAAAGTGTTTGAGGTTTTCAAGACGACGGACGTCAACGGCAACGGTGACGCCAATGATGAATGGCCTATCTATTTCCAGCCGGACGGCATCGGGATGCTGCAGGAGATGCTCTGCGGCAGCTATGGCATCGGCAACAACGGCTTTAAGCCAATCTCCGAGAAGTATTATCTGGATGCGAATGGCAAGGTGCAGTATCTTTTCACCAGCGAAGGCATGAAAAAGATGTGGCAGCAGATGGCGGATTGGTACGCGAAGGGCTACTTCTATCCCGAAACCTTCGGCAAGTATGAGTATGAGAACTGGGTTACCGACGGCAAAGTAAACGATGTGGTTGGCATGTATGGTTGGGGCGACGCGGCATTCCTTTACAGCGACGCTTCACAGAATTATGTGGGCATCTCTGCCCTTACCGGCCCGGATGGCGATTGCGTGCAGAGCTGGTGCGATTACCCCGTGCGCGGCATGGGCACCTTCGTGATTACCGATGCCTGCGCGGATCCCGAAGCTCTTGTGAAGTGGGCGGACTTCTTCTATAGCCCCGAGGGCACTACGTTTGCAGCCTATGGGCTGGAAGGCGAAACCTATCACTTGGACGATAACGGGCAGATCGTTTACAACGACAGCATTCTGAATTACGATGGCGGCGCGCAGCTTGGCGCGTGGCAGGACGGCCTCTTTGTCTACGGCGGAAGCTTTCCATGGCGTTCCTACGACTCCAAGACCATGGAACATGCCCGCATGCAGGATGTGGAAGGTTTTACCGGCGAGCGCTTCAGCGATTATGTGGCGGACTCCGATAAATATTCCGCCGCGCTGCTGCCCGGCATGATCCCCACGGCGGAAGAAGCCAGCCTGGTTGCGCCCTTCCTGACAGACTCGGAAACCTATGTTACGGAAGCCCGCATGAAGTTTGTTACCGGCGAGTGGAACTTCGATACCGACTGGGACGCCTACGTAAAGCAGCTTGAGGCAATGGGTTCAAACGATTACATTGCCGTTAAGCAGGCGCAGTATGACCGTTACCTGAGTAAGTAAACGCTTGCGCAGGGGGGTGGGAGGGAGATACCTCCCTCCCACCCAAATGGCCGAGCAAACAGGCAAACCATCATTCATCCGGAAGGAACGAGAACAATGAGCAAGTTGACGGAGAAATATATTCGTTTGAAAACAGCCGTAGGCGGCAACCGGGAGATCACCGGGTACGAGGATACCTTTGGAATGCCGCGCGAGGCGCAGGCGCATATCACTCCGCCCGGCCAATGGAACGAGCGTATCCTGTGCGAACTGAATTTTGCGCTGGAATTGAATGATGACGGACGCTATGACGCGGTCATCGACCAGGCGCTGGACAGCCTTTTGGCTAAACAGGCGCAAGATGGCGCGCTGTGTGATAACGCCTGCCTGGAGGCGGAAAAGCTGCTACTGCCGCTGACAGACGAGGCGAAAAGCTATCGTGTGCTGCTTGCCGCGCATGCCCATATTGACATGAACTGGATGTGGAGTTATCCCGAAACGGTAGCTTCTACGCTGGCGACTTTCCGCACCCTGCTGACTCTGATGGAAGCGTACCCGGACTTCTGCTTTTCGCAGTCGCAAGCCGCGGTGTACCGGATCGTAGAGGAGCACGATCCGAAGATGATGGAGGAAATTAAAAAGCGTATTGCCGAGGGCCGATGGGAGGTTACCGCCACCGCATGGGTGGAGGCGGATCACAACATGCCTAACACCGAGTCCATGCTGCGGCATATTGAGTATACCCGCGAGTATCTCTCCTCCAAATGGGGCGTTACGCATTTTGATATTGACTTTTCGCCCGATACCTTCGGGCATAATGCTAATTTGCCGGAAATTGACACGTTTGCGAACGTGAAGTACTTTTATCACTGCCGCGGCCTGAAGGAGGATGTGCTCCTGTACCGCTACCGGGCGTGCTCGGGCAAGGAGTTGCTTGCGTATCGAGAGCCGTTCTGGTATAACGCTTCCGTTACGCCCCGCATGGGGATTGCCGCGCCGAAGATCGCCAGACGCTGTGGCGGCCTGAAAACCTCTTTGGCCATCTATGGGGTGGGCGATCATGGCGGCGGCCCTACGCGCCGCGACCTGGAACGGGCGTTGGATATGATGCAGTGGCCTGTGTTCCCAACCATGACCTTTGGCAAGGCGCGCGATTACTTCCTTGCGGCGGAAAGCGTGCGGGATCAGCTGCCCGTGATTGAACATGAAGTGAACTTCTTTGCCCCCGGCTGCTACACCACGCAAAGCCGCATCAAGCGCGGCAACCGCCGAATGGAGGTCGCGCTGACCGATGCGGAGGCTTACGGTGTGGCGGCGCAGGTCTGGACAGCGTTTACGCCCCGCCCCGATGCGCTCCGTTCGGCATGGCAGAATGTGCTGTTTACGCACTTTCACGATATTTTGACCGGTTCCTGCGTGCAGGACACGCGCGAGCACGCGATGGGGCTGTATCAACAGTCCTCCGCTGTTGCCAATACGCAGTGTACGCTTGCCTTGCAGGCTATCTGCGCTTCGGTGGATACCTCCGCGATCATCACTGCATCCGATAAATACCATTCGCAAAGTGAAGGGGCAGGGGTGGGTTACAATGTGGAAAACTATTCCGGAATGCCCTGCCCGGAACGCGGCGGCGGTTTGACGCGTATTTTCCATGTGTTCAACCCGCTTGCGGAAAAACGCACGGCCGTGGTGGAACTGACGGTGTGGGACTGGCTTGGCGATCTCAAACGGGTTTGTGTAGCGGCTACCGACGGCACGCCGCTGCCGTGTCAGGTGCTGGATGAACAACTGCAACCGTACTGGGATCATAAGTTTTTCCGCATCCTAACCGATGTGGAGGTTCCCGCGCTGGGCTACACGACCCTTGTGCTTACACAGAAGGAAGCCGATGCGTATCCGCTGCATTTCCAGTCTGGCGAACGCTGCTCCGCCACATTTGAGGATTTTGTGCTGGAAAACGGCTGTGTTCGCGCCGTACTGAACGCGGAGAGCGGCCGGGTCACGTCGTTACGCGTGCATGGCGAGGAACTGGTTGCCGGGAACGGGGCCGGGTTTACGTTTGTGGAAACGGAGTGCGCAACCTCGAACGCATGGCAGATTGGGCGACATATTCGGGAACTGGCTGTTGACCAGTGCGTCGAGCTGAAATGGGTTGCCAATGGAGCCTTGAGGCAAAGCCTCTGCGCGAAGTACCAAGTCGGCTCCTCTACCATGGAGGTAACGTACACGCTTGACCGTGGCGCGGACGCAGTGCGCATGGATGCGACCGTCGATTGGCATGAAATTGGCGGCAAAACGATTCCTGTATTGGATTACCGCGTACCGCTGGCTTATTGTCCGAAGAATTATCTATATGATATTGCGGGCGGTTTCATCCGCCGCCCGGCCATTGCGAACGATGTGCCGGCATTGCAATACGGTTTGGCGGAACGGGAAGGCGCGCCTTGCGCACTATTGGCCAGCGATTGCAAATATGGCTACCGTGGCACGGGCGACATTCTTGCGCTCACGCTGATCAACAGTTCCACCAGCCCTGATCCCTACCCGGAACGCGGCATTCATCACTTTGCACTGTCCCTTGGAGGTTGTGCTGCAAGCCCTGCCGCAGCCGAACGAGCCGCCTCGTGCCTCACCCACGGCTTAACGTACCAATCAGGCACCTCGCATGCGGGCAGTTTGCCAACAAGTTACAGTTTGCTGGAGCTTGACGCGCCCGGGATCGCCTTTTCGGCCCTGACGCTGGACGGCGAGGATGCGTTCCGGCTGCGCGTATACGATGCAAACGGGCAAGGAGGCACCGCGAAGGTGCGCACATGTAGACCCATCGCCGAAGCGGTACAGGTTAACGCGCTGAACATGCGGATGGATCAGGCTGTAGTGGTTGATGGCTCCGAAGTTACTTTTTCAATACCCAAAAATGGTTTGGCGGAGTTGCGTATCCGTTTGCTGGCACATTGATAGAGATCCGGCGAAATCCCCTTATCCCTAAACGCACAGGCGCAATCCGCGCGGTTGTTAGCTTTTGCGACAAGGGCAGGGAGCGCGTGAAAAATAGCATACGATCAGAAAAGACCTCCTGCTGTGAAACCAGGCATACAGCAGGAGGCTTTTGATATCATCAACTACACAGAGGCAAGAGGATACTGCAAACGCGTATACAACCGCGCAAAAAGCGAAGCCCTTAAAACATTCATCATTACAGAAAATATACATCGCATTGGGCGAGGGTTGTTTGGCCACAAAAAACCATGGAACGCCAGAATGTGGTTTGAAAGCGCAAGAATGCGGTATACTGTATCCGTGACCGCTGCACTTTGTGGTTGGTAAACGAAAGGCGCGTGATTTGCATGTTTCAAAACTTATGCGGAAAAGACAAGACGTATTGCAACCTGTATGACGGCGGATGGGTAAAACCATCGTCCGGCGTTTATATTGATATTATTTCTCCGGTGGACGGTTCTCTGGTTGGCAGAGTGCCGGCCATGAACCGCGAGGATGTGGATCGCGCGATTGCCAACACCAAGGAAAACCTGCAAAGCTGGGCCGAAACACCGATATACGAACGGGCCCGCGTGTTATATCACGCGGCTGATTTGTTGGAGGCAAACGCTGAGGAGATCGGCCATATTCTAACCATGGAAATCGCAAAGGATCAAAAATCGGCAATTTTCGAGGTTCAACGAACCGCGGTCTTTCTGCGCTACACGGCGGACGCGGGCAAGGCCATCGCGGGTGAAGCCATTAGCGGCGACAATTTCCCGGGCGGGAGCAAAAATAAAATTTCCTATGTAAGCCGCGTGCCCCTTGGCACTGTGCTGGCGATTTCTCCGTTCAACTACCCCATCAACCTGTCAATATCCAAAGTGGCCCCGGCGTTAATCGGCGGCAATACGGTTCTGTTAAAACCCGCCACGCAAGGCTCGATCAGCGCGCTTTATCTCGCGGCCGTGATGCAGGCGGCCGGTTTGCCCCGCGGCGTGCTGAATACCGTTACCGGCTATGGAAGCGAGATCGGCGATTATGTTGTGACCCACCCGGGGGTTAATTTCATCAATTTTACAGGCAGCACGGAGGTGGGCAAGCATATCTCCAAACTGTCGGCCATGGTGCCCCTGATGTTGGAATTGGGCGGCAAGGACGCCGCGATCGTACTCCCGGATGCGGATTTGGATTTTGCGGCTGACAATATCATATCCGGCGCCTATGCTTACTCCGGGCAACGGTGCACGGCTGTTAAAAGAATCCTGACGCAGGACAGCGTTGCCGATCAGTTGGCGCCCAAGCTATTGGCCCGCATTGCAAAGCTTCAGGTAGGCGATCCGCGCGAAAACGCAACCATTGTGCCTTTGATTAACACCCATGCAGCGGATTTTGTGATGTCGCTGATCGACGACGCCGTTGCCAAAGGAGCAACGGTATTAACTGGCGGTACCCGAAGCGGCAATCTTATCCAGCCAACGCTGATCGACCATGTTACCACCGATATGCGGTTGGCGTGGGAGGAGCCCTTTGGCCCCGTGCTGCCGATGATCCGCGTGAAAGACATGCAGGATGCCATTGACATTGCCAACCGATCGGAATATGGCCTTCAATCCTCGGTGTTTACTAAAAATATCCACGATGCGTTCTTCGTGGCGGGACAGTTGGAGGTGGGCTCCGTGCAGATCAACAACAAAACGGAACGCGGCCCGGATCACTTCCCTTTTCTTGGTGTCAAGGCGTCCGGCATGGGTACGCAGGGCGTTAAGTATGCCATTGAAGCGATGACGCGGCCAAAGGCAGTCGTATTCAATCTGGATTCGAACAACCGTTGACAGACCGCGGGATTCATTTTCACGGCGGGCACAAGGGAAAATCTGGAACCATGGCGAAATGATGACAATGAGAACCGTCCGTGCATCACCTTGACAAACCGACTGCAAACGAAAAAAATCATACGGCTTACGGGCCTTATGTCCTGATTTGGGCATTCACACAGGAGCATTTTGGGGCAATCCGTTTCCCCAGAGCCGAAATCCATAAATGAACATTACAGGAGAGGAAGCGAAATTTCAAGTGTACAACATACTGTTTGGGGGAGCCGCCGGTCAAGGGGTTGAGACAACGGTGGCGATTCTGGAAAAGCGGCTGAAGCGATCCGCCTACTATGTGTTCACGGACAGAGATTTTATGTCCCGCGTACGCGGCGGCCATAATTTTTCACTCATCCGTTTTGGCACCGAACCAATCTATTCACATAGCAACCTTCTGGATTGCATTGTCGCGTTGGATGACGAAACCATCCTGCTGCATCAGGATCAGCTGAAAGAGAACGGTTTGATTCTCTGTGACAGCAAATTATCCGCCGCTGACCATCGGCTGATGAAGTTTGACATGGAGGGAATGGCCAAAAAGCTCGGTAACCCGCGCGTATCGGGAACAGTCGCCATCGGAATCCTGCTCAAACTGTTCGGGGAAACAACGGACGGTATGGAGGATATTCTTCGGGATTTTATCAAGGAGCCATATCTTGATATCAACCTCAAGGCGTTGCAGGAGGGGTATCAGATCGCCGAGCAGCGATATCCGCATCTCGATGGGCAATATGCCGGTTGGATGCTTATCTCCGGTAGCAAAGCTGTCGCGCTCGGCGCTGTCGCGGCCGGCCTTCGCTTTTACTCCGCTTATCCGATGTCGCCATCCACGTCTATTATGGAAACGCTGGCATCCATGGCGGATGACGCGGGCTTTGTGGTTGAACAGGCTGAGGATGAGATTGCCGCTATCAATATGGCGATCGGCGCTTCTTACGCTGGCGCAAGAGCCATGACCGGCACATCGGGAGGTGGGTTTTCCCTGATGGTAGAGGCCCTTGGCCTTTCCGGGATGGCGGAAATCCCGCTTGTGGTAATCGATGTGCAGCGTCCGGGGCCGGTAACCGGGCTACCAACGCGAACCGAGCAAAGCGATTTAAAATTTGTTATTTCCGCATCACAGGGCGAATTTCCGCGGATGGTGATCGCGTTGCGCAATCCAGCGGATGCGTTCTATCAAACCATGCGCGCCTTTCATCTCGCGGAGAAATATCAACTCCCGGTCATTCTCCTAAGCGACCAATATCTTGGCGACGCCTCCTCAACGGTGGAACCGTTCGATCCGGAACGCATTCAGGTTGCCCAACCCGCAGCTGAATACAGCGGAGAAGGCGAATATCTTCGTTACCGGTATACCGAAAGCGGAATTTCTCCCCGTTTGATACCGGGGAAAACCAAACATCCCGTAGTTATCGACAGCGACGAGCACGATGAGCGCGGGTGGATTACGGAATCGGCCCAGGTACGTACGCAGATGATGGACAAACGCATGAAGAAAATCGATGGGTTGAAGCAGGAACTTCTGGAACCGGATTTCTTTGGCTCGGATGATTTTGATACGCTGCTCCTTGGCTGGGGATCAACATGGGGGCCGATTGCGCAGGCGGTTCAGTTATTAAACAGCGATCAGCCGCATCGTTATGCTGCACTGGTTTTCGGCGATATCTATCCCCTGCCCATCAAACTACTCCAAGAGAAAGCCGCCAAGGCCAAACATGTGATTAACGTTGAACAGAACGCGACCGGCCAGTTGGCGGGTTTGATTCGCGAGCAGACCGGGATCGTCTGCACAGGCAGCATCCTGAAATACGACGGAAGGCAGATTTCCGGGGAAGAAATCGCCGAACGTATCCGTAAGGAGGGGTTAAAATGAGCACAGAAGCATTTTGCACATACGAGACGGCATGGTGCCCCGGCTGCGGCAATTACGTTATTCTGGAATGCCTGAAAACCGCGCTTGAACAACTTGGCATGGAACCATCGCAAGTCCTGATGGCGGCAGGTATCGGCCAAGCCGCAAAAACGCCGCAATATTTGAATGCAAACGCATTTTGCGGGCTCCACGGGCGTTCGCTTCCCGCGGCGGCGGCGGCGAAAATCGCCAACGAAAAGCTGACGGTGGTTGTGGATACAGGCGACGGCGATTCTTACGGCGAGGGTGGGAACCATTTTATCCACAATATCCGCAGAAATGTCGATATTACTCACTTCGTGCACGATAACCAGATTTATGGCCTGACCAAAGGCCAAGCGTCGCCGACCTCCGTGATCGGCCTTGTTACCGGCGTGCAGACCGATGGAAATTTCACTGAGCCGTTGAATCCGGCGTTGGTGGCGATTGCCTCCGGCGCAGGGTTCGTGGCCCGCGCTTTTACCGGGCATAAGGACCAGCTGATATCGCTGATGAAACAGGCAATTGAGTATAATGGCTACGCTCTGGTCGATATTTTGCAACCCTGCGTCAGTTTTAACAAGACGAATACTTTTTCGTGGTACAACGCACGCGTCTACGAGCTGGACGAATCCTATTCCTGTTCCGATAAAGCGATTGCGCTGCAAAAGGCGTTGGAATTCGGGGACAAGATTCCGCTGGGGATTCTTTACCGTGAGGAGAAAAAGACCTTTCACCAAAAGAACGAAGTGCTGAAACAAGGAACTCCGCTGCTGGACAGGAAAACGGAATCGGCTTTGGTAAACCGGCTGATCGCAGCCTACATCTAAATCATGTTGGGAGGTAAGCGTATGTCTGTAAAAAATGTAATGACGTCCAGTTTCCTTCATTCCGCTTATGGCGGCGAAAGCATGGCGCATATGCGGTATCTGCTGTGGGGCGACCTGGCGGAGAAAGAGGGTTTCCCCAAGGTGGCCAGGCTATTCCGGGCAATTTCCTATGCGGAACAGGTGCACGCGACCAATCATTTCCGCGCAATCGGCGGGGATACCGCAGACGCTACCGTGACGGCCGGCGGCATTTTTGGGCCGAACAGGACTGCGGACAATCTAAAGGGCGCCATCATGGGCGAACAGCATGAAGTGGAGCAGATGTATCCCGTTTACTTAAACGCAGCGGAATACCAAAATGAGGCAGACGCCAAACGCTCGTTTCATTTTTCTCTTGAGGCTGAAAAGCAGCATGCAGCGCTGTTCCAGAAAGCGCTTGATGCGGTAAACTCCGGTAAGGATATCGAGCTGGAGGCTATCTATGTTTGCCCCATCTGCGGCCATACCGTGCTCAATGAAGTTCCGGATCAGTGCCCGGTTTGCGGCACAAAAAAGGAAATGTACCACAGGTTCTAAGAGCATAAGAAGGCATGGCATTGCTCTGCCCAGCTGATGGAGAATAACGCGATTCAACTCGGCAGATAAAAGCATGCCGCCGATTGGCGCGGATCATGTTTCCCGGATTCGTTTCGAAACCAGCCAGCGTGGACGGAAGCCCATTTTGAAAAGAGCATAACAGACGAACACGAGCCGGGATCATCAGGCAAAGAAGCAAGGCGGAAACCGCGAGCCATAAGGACAGAGGCAAGTGGTAAAACTGAACCGATTGAACGGAGATGGGCTTCTTCATTTCCAATGAGATTTGAATCCAGATAAAAACCCGGACTCGCATCCCATAATCCCTGAATGCCGAGGGCCCTGATTCGCCAGAAAATGGTCGTCAGGGCCCTTTTGCATGTCGGCTTTTCGTTGGCCCGCGTTCAACGCCCATGCCATGCGACTGCCGAAACCGCGCGCAATACGCGCTCCATTTCGTTGTTGCACTTGCGGCGTTGACAGTGGCTCAATCGGGGTATATGATAAGCTTATCAAAGCATTTTCACAGGCATCTATCGTAAACAAGGCAGAAGGGGCGCGCGCTTCACTTCTTTTCATGGGATCATGGCAACAAATTGCATACCGGCTGCGCGGTAAAACGCACCGACCTTTTTTGAAACAAAACGAATGCCTCATTACAATTCGCAGCCGCCAAAGGAGAAACGCAAATGAGAAAGCTTTCATATCCGCTGATAAGGGTCTGCGCATTACTTCTTTCGACTGTGATGTTGCTCGCGTGCAGCCTGACCGCCATCGGCGAATCGCTTACGACCGATTACACAGCTTTGACATGGTCGGACGCGTTTACGCAGTTGCGCACGCGTATGGAGAAGGAGTATGCCTTTACGGATTGGAAAGGCGTCAACTGGGTCGCGCTTGGGGAAACGTTTGGGGCCAAAATCCAAGCAGCACAGTCCGCTAACGATTTTACCGCATACTATCTGGCGTTGCGTGGCTTCATTCATTCCATTCCGGATGGGCATGTGCATGTTACAAATCTAAAACCGTTGGATGATCAGTTCATAGGCGGTGGATTTGGCTTTGCCGTTACCACACTGGATGACGGGCGCACAGTGATTTCATGGTTGGACCCGACCTCCCCGGCTGCGGCTGCCGGGTTGCTCACGGGGGATGAACTGCTTACCTGGAATGGCTTGCCCGTACAAATCGCGCTGGAACAGGTTGTGCCAATATTTGACAGCAATGCGGCGACTGCGGAAAATGTACGCGCCAAACGGGCGGTTTACCTTACCCGCGCATCGGTGGGGGCGCAGGCGCAACTGACCTGCCAAAGTTCAAACAGCAAAACAGTTTCCGTAACGTTAACCGCATATGACGACGGCAGGCTGTCCATCAAAAAATGCTATCCCGCAGCAGTGCTGTCGGATAAAATCCGCGAAATGTATCAAGGAATTGATTCAGACGAGCCCACTCCGGACGCGATGGTGCAGCCGACAATGCTGAACGATAACATTGGCTACATACGGATTTGGGGCGAGGTGGATGCCGATTTGGCACAAACAGGCAACATGGTATCCACGTTGGAGCTGTTTCGGGACGCGATCGGTACCATGATCGACAATGGCTGCAAGGGACTCATCATTGATTTGCGTAACAATTTGGGTGGGGAAGATGCGATGTCAGCTGCGATGCTTGGCTCCTTTTACGCGCAACCGGCGTTTTACGAATATCAAAACGTGTACGACGAGACGACCGGCGCCCGTGCCATTGTGAAACCGGATGGTTCCGACACCACCGCGCTGATGATTTTGCCTGCCGACAGGGTGTTTACGGGCCGGGTGATCGCGCTAATAAACCTCAAGTGTGTAAGCAGCGGCGAAGGGCTTGCGCTGGGCATCCGCAACCTGCCAAACGGCGATACGCTCGGTTTTTACGGCACCCACGGTTCTTTTGGGTTATGTGGGCCTGAAGCCAACCTGCCCGGGGGCTTGACCGTCGGTTGGCCGTCAGGGCAGTCGCTGGACGCTGACAAGTGTATTCAGGTGGACAGCCGCGACATGGTTGGTGGCGTCGCGCCTACCATCCGCGTACCCATGAATCAGGAAAATGCCTTGCGCGTGGCGGCGGGCGAAGATGTAGAACTGGACATGGCGATACAGGCGCTGGGCGGCAAAGCGGAGTAAGGGCCAGCAAGCCCTACGGCATCAGAAGAAGCACTTGTTGGGATATTCCTGCCGAACTGTATTCAGGTATTTCAGTATGCCTTGCATCAATATGTTCAAGGGTTCCATCATATTCGATGGCATAGCACGCTTGGGCATCCCGCTTAGCCGGGTTCAGGCATGGATGCACCCGATCCATTCTGTCCGGCTAAACTGTTGACAATCCAAAAAGCTCTTTCACCCGTTAGACGCATGGGAAAAATATTGGACTGAATGAACAATCCATTTTCACCAAAATAAAACCGACGGATCAAGAAAGGCAAACTGGTGTGGTTGAGAGATGCAGCCGTCGGTCGGATATTTGCAGTTATAGATACGCTGAGCATCTGAGACGCCCGCCTGTGAACTTGAAGCTCGAAGGGATCCGCCGTTACTTTGACCTACGCGAGTAGGTTAAACTTGTTTTATTTAAAACAGGTTATCATTGAGCCAGAATCTATACATGGCGCCGAGAAAATGCGGCACGGCTGGCAGTTTTGTCTGGCATCATGGGGTATGATAACTGATGCTTAACAAGACTGCCAGCCGTACATAGCCTTAGTGCAAACTGTCCGTTTGACGGGCGGTTGTGATTTGTGGCTGTACTCGCCTGCAACCGCACGTTCAGGATATGCAAAAACCAACACATGCAATTAAAGCCGTCAGTCCGTGTTTTCTTCCAGCGTCGCCTGACCGTCCGCGAGGTGTACGTCATAAAGCGTATAGCTGTACAGTTCGCCATCCGCCGTGAGCGGTGCGGCCGCTGCCTGCAACGGCGAGCCGTCCTGCAGGCAGATCAGCTGGGTAATGCGCTCAGCTTGCAGGTAGGCAACCAGCGCGTCGGTGCTTTCCGTGTTGCTGCCGGTCGATAGAAAGAAGCGAGCCGGCGCGAAGGAATAGACCAGCTCCTTGACATAATCGGAAGTGCTGTCCAGATCGATCATCACGCGCGCATCGGGGATATTGTCTAGCGCCGCGCCCCAATATTCCTGATCGCGCACCGTGGCTTCGGAACCGATGGAGCGCTCATTCTGGTAATATGCGTTGGCGTTCAGCACGGTTGCCATGAGCGCCCAGTTGGTGGAAAGCGCAACCAGAACGGTAGCCGTGCAAATCGCGATGCACGGAAGCGGCCGGGCAATCCGGAGGCGTTTTTGCTCAAAGGCTTCCAGCGTAAGCCACAGCGCCAGCATGCCGTGGCCAAGCAGCAGCGGCGCAAGGTAGCGCTCAATCAGCAAAATCATATTATCCTGCTGGGCATAGGTGTAAACGTTGGTTTCATAATAAAACGTGGTAAAAAAGCTCAGGTAGATGGCGACGATCATCAACACGCCCGTGCCGAGCATCCAGAGGGAAGCAAGCCGCATCTCTTTAAGCGGTTGCGCTTTTCCGGCCGCGAGCAGCAAGGGTATCGCCGGTAAAACAATCAGCCAAAACAGCAGCGGAAGCGGCCAGGGGGCGGCTGTGGATAGCGTGATATCGCCGGAATAGCGGGTGAGCAGGGCATGGAACAACGCCGGGAGAACACCCGCCGCGTTTTCGGGCGGCTGGTAGGTTCCGCTGAAAAGGTTGGCTACAGCCTGAAACGCGCCGGAGGAATTGTAGCCGCTCAGCCCCATAGCCTTGCAGTAGAGGTACCATGCGGCCAGCGCTACGGCGGGGAGGAGAAGCGCCGCGACCGTTTTCAAACCCCGCTCCGTTTTCCGAAACGCGAACAGCGCAACCGCCATACCCGCCAGCAGCACGCCAATCTGCTTGATGAGTATAAGCCCGCAAAGCCCAAGCGCGATCGCAAACAAGCTGAATAAATCGCCCCGCCTGTGCCGCCAGATTGTCACCAGCACGTACCCAAAGCAGAGGGAGAGCGATGTGTCGATGCCTAAGAACACATAGCTGAGCACGTTGCCAAAGGTGGGGAAGGCGATGCAGAAAACAAACATCAACGGGAGCAGATAGGCTTTTTTCCAGGAAAGGCCGCTGAACAGCGGCAGCAAAAACACCGCGTAGGTGATAAACAGAGTGGAATAAAGCGCGGCCTCGCTCCATTCGCCGCCCACGCGCATCATCAGCCACTGCAACAACTGCAAACCCGGCGGATAGTCCCCAAAACGCACGTTCAGCATCCGCGCGCCATCCACAAGCCCGTTAAAATGCCAAAGGGATTTAACCTCCAAACCCCAGTGCGCCAGATCGTCCCGCCACCAAACGGCCATGGGTTGCGCCGCCGCCGTGTAAAAAACGCATAGCGCGGCAAAACATACCAATGCGGGCGTAAAGCCGTACCGACCGGCATTTTTCAGCAGCGTGCCGAAACGAAACCGTCCGGTAACCCCTTCGAATATGGCATACGCGCCCGCGAGCACACATACGGCCGCGAGCAGGATCTCCGTGCCGGCAAGTGCGCCGGCCATGGAAAGCACGGTGAGGGCAAGCATCAGCGCCAGAGTAATAACGGGCAGCACTGCCTCAAACCGGCGCTGTAAACGCGCGCAACCATAGAAAACCAATAGCAGGATCAAGATCATGTCCGTCATGGGCAGGCTCCGTTCTGTGCTGAATGTCCGTTTGCGGCGGCCCAAAGCAACGGTTCCATGGAACTGGACGGTGCAGGCAGGGGCTCCTTTTGGCCGCAAACGCTAGAAACCGTAACGATATTATACAACGCGCCTTTCCCCCGTGTAAAGGCGGGGAGGCGGAAGGCGGGGCGGAATCAGCGCGGTTTGGGAAAACAGCCGATCGTTTCGCGGCTACGCCGCGGCCCGGGCCTTCCGTTTGAGCCGCGCGGGCCATCTGTGGTATAATGAATGCAGAAATACACATGGAGGCGTTCCGTATGATTTGGATAGATTTCCATTTCAGAAGTCAGGTTTTAGGCATTGAAACGGCGGCCTATGTGCTGCTCCCGGACCCAAGCGCAATGCAACAGCAGCATAACCGGCCAATTCCGACGCTGTACCTGTTGCATGGGCTGAGCGACGATCATACCGCATGGATGCGCAACACGCGCATTGAGCAATATGCCCGGCGTTCCTTTGTGGCGGTGGTGATGCCAGCCGCTAACCGTTCTTTTTACGCGGATATGGCATACGGCGCGAAATACTGGACCTTCGTGAGCGAGGAACTGCCCCGCGTGATGGAAACCTATTTCCCGCTGGCGAAAAAGCGGGAAGGTCGGTTTGCGGCCGGGCTTTCCATGGGCGGATACGGCGCGATGAAGCTGGGCCTTTGCCTGCCGGAACAGTACTCGGCGGTAGCGGCGCTGTCCGCCCCCCTCAGGATGCACGACGCTTACCACCGCAAGCACGAGGGGGATGAATGGTTCCACGAAATGGACGCGATTTTTGGCGACGAGGAAAAGCTGCGCGAAGGTAACGGAAATTTGTTCCGGTTGGCCAAGGCAATCCAGCCCGAAAACGCGCCCCGGATGTATGCGGCTTGCGGCACGGCAGATTTTCTGTATGAGGACAACCAAGCGTTCATCGAATCGTTTGGCACAAAACTGGGGATTGAGTACCACACGAAGGAGGGCGCCTCGCACAGCTGGGATTTTTGGGATGAGCAAATCCGGCAGGTGTTGGCGTGGCTTCCGCTGGAAAGGCTGGATAACATCTGGTGAGCAAAAAAGCAAGGGCGATCGACCGGTTGCTGAATGAAGGCTTTTATTCCAACCGGGATGAGGCGTTGCCCTACCTGTTAAGCGGCGCGGTTACCTGCGGCGGGGCGCCGGTGCGCACGGGTGGGCAGTCGGTGCCGCTGGACGCGCCGCTGGCGGTGCGCGGCCTTGGCGAACGGTATGTGGGCAAAGGCGGCTACAAGCTCGAGGGGGCGCTGGCGGATTTTCACATTCAGGCGCTCGGCCGGGTGTGCATTGACGCGGGGGCGTGCACCGGCGGTTTCACGGATTGTCTGGTGCAAAGCGGCGCGGAATGGGTGTATGCGGTGGAAGCGGGCTACGGGCAACTGGCGGGCAGCTTGGCGCAAAACCCGAAGGTAGTGAACCTGGAACGCACAAACTTGGGGGACGCTTGCCTGCTGTCGCTGGACCCGCGCCCCACGCTGGCAAGCGTGGATTTGAGCTACCTGAGCCTTCAAAAGGCGGTGCCACAGTTCCGGGCGATTATGCAAACCCAGGGGGAACTGGCTTGCCTTGTCAAGCCGCTGTTTGAAACCGACAGCGCGGAAGCGCGCCGTACGGGCGAGCTTACGGATGACGCCTACGCGCCGCTGCTGCGGCGGCTGATCGCAACGCTCAACGCGCAGGAGGGGACCCGTGTGCTGAATGTAACCCACAGTCACATTACAGGCAACAACGGCACGCGGGAGTTTTTTCTGCATGTTGCGTTTGGCGCGGGAGAAACGCCCAATCTTGACCCGGCAGTGGAAGCCGCGGTGACGCGCGCCTTGGAGCTTTCGCAATACCGAAAAACACGCCGCAGCTGAATAGACTGAGGGGAAAGTTGCCGCGGCAAAAAGAGCCAAAGGCAAAGCCCGTGCGAGTTGCATCGACAATGCCCCTTACCCGCCGAGGCTTTACGTGGCAACGCATTCGGCACAAGCGTTGCGAATGCGGAATGCGCAATGTGGCGCGGTTTATGGGCTCCATTCGGTTTGGCGACGGTTTGAGCCGAAGCGGCTTGTATGCGATAGGCCAACGGCAAGGCGAGGCTCAATTTTTTCCCGCCCTTGTCGTTCCCCTGTAGCAGGGTGGAAAAACCGCAAACTGGCATAACGGGCCGATGGGGGGCAACCCAAATTGGCCTGAAACCTTTGGAATGAAACCTGTCGCTGGCCGGCACAACCACACGCCGAGGGATAAAAACCGATCGAAGGAACGTTGTTTTGAGGATCGCATCACCGAAAGGAACGGGGATCAGGGATGAACAATGAATTGAGAAACATGGCGAAGCTTCGCGCGGCGATCCTGATTTTTTTCGTTACCGTTTTACTGGCAGGCGCGGCCTGCGCGGAAACCTATGCCGTGGTGTACGGCACCGACACGCTCAACCTGCGCGCGCAGGCCAGCTCCGCCAGCCAGTGGCTGGGCACCTACGCAAAAGGCAGTTGGGTTACGGTCATTGGCAGCCAGAACAATTTTTACAACGTAACAACCGGCGACGGCAAAGCCGGCTATATGAGTAAAAACTACCTGCACACAACCGATCAGCTGACCTATGGCAGCGTGGCCATCGTTAACAACAGCAAGGCGACGGCATTTTTAAACCTGCGTTCCTACCCCAGTTATTCCGCGTCTGTAATCCGGATTTTGTACAACGGGGTGCCGCTGAACATCCTTTCGGAAGCCAACGGGTGGTATTTCGTGCAGCTTGGCAGCACGCAGGGCTATGTGCGCAGCGAGTACACCGTCCGGAGCAACCAACCGCTCGGCTCAAATGTCGCAACCATTAAAACGCCCAACAACACCGCCGTGAACATGCGCGTTGCGCCAAGCACCAGCGCGGCGGTTCGGCGGCAGTTTTCGGGCGACCGGTATGTGGCGGTGCTGTACCAGGGCGCCGGCTGGTGGTATGTGTGGATTGACGGATACATGGGCTTTATCAGCAGCGATTTTTTAACAGAGGGTTTGCATGCCGAAAGGGACGAGGCTACGCAGGGTGACGACAGCGACGGCTATGCGGTGGTGAATAACCCAATCAGCACGCAAAAACTGAACCTGCGGGAACTGCCCTCCACGGCTTCGGCGGTCGTATCCCAACTGAGCAACGGGTATAAGCTGTCGGTGATTGTGCAGGGTACGCAGTGGTGCAAGGTGTATGCCGATACGCTGGCCGCCGTGGGCTATGTGCAAACCCAGTATTTGAAGCTTCACCAGTTGCCCTCAACGCCTACCCTTACCATTCGGAACCCGCAGGGGTCGTATGTAAACCTGCGCGCGTCGGCTTCCATGACGGCGGGGATTCTGACGCATATACCCAATCAGGCAAAGGCTACCGTGATTGCTCCGGGCCCGGATTGGTCCAAGGTGAAGTATCAGGGGCAAACGGGATATGTTATGAACTTTTTCACGTCGATTGCGACTGCGGATTAAATATAACGCAGGCAAGCGCCTCCTGCCCGAAGGGGTGCTGAAGGACTGCTTGCCCGGGTATGGGCGTAACCTTTCAACCGGCAGAACGGTCGAAAACCATCGCTGCTGCAAAGGTGGGTCAAGGGACGAAATCCCTTGACCCACCTTTGACCGTTGATAAACCGAATGGAGGTCATCAGCCGCACCCCACTGTGCCTTCGGCACTCGCGGCGCTAACGCTGTATGGGTTGCCACATACGGCCTCCGGCGGACAAGGCAGTTGCCCCTGTACCCCGCAAGGGGTTTGCCCTTGCCCCGGTTTCGCTGCGGCGAGGGTTTTTCAGCAGTCTAAGAGGCCGGCAGGAACCCCTGCCGGCCTCTTAACATCAGTGGATGTATTTACTTCGCACCCGCGTTTGCGGCGTCAGCATTTCACTGTTGGATACGCTGCGGTTGCGCACCACGTTGAGCACAAGCCCGATACCGGCCATGTTGGTAATCAGGTTGCTGCCGCCGTAGCTTAAAAACGGCAGGGGTATCCCGGTGACCGGCAGCAGGCCGGTGGTCATGCCGATGTTTTCAAAGGCGTGGAACAGCATCATGCCCATCACGCCGATGATAATCATCTGCCCAAACCGGTCGGCCGTATAACGCGCCAGATACATCAGCCGCAGGATAATCCCCAGATACATGAGCAGCACAAACATGCTGCCGGTAAAGCCAAAGGCTTCCCCAATGGTGGAAAAAATGAAATCCGTCCAGTCCTCGGGCACATAGTCCAACTGGCTGAAACTGCCCTGTACAAACATGCCAAGGCCGTGCAGCCCGCCTGAACCGATGGCGATCTTGGAGTTGTTCACCTGATAGGTGGCGGCTTCATCCACCAGCGCGGGGTTGATGAAGGACAGGATGCGCGTAATGCGGTAGTTATCGGTGCCGGAAGCGACGGTTACGGCATAGAGGATGGCGATGGCAATCACCCCGGCCGCCAGAATGCCGCCCATGACCTTCAGGCGGATGCCGCCAAAAAACAGCATCACAGCAAACAGGAAAATGGCAACCAGCACCGAGCCCATTTCGCCCTGCGCCAGCGTGAGCAGCCAGGGGATGCCCATGAGCATCCCCAGCCGCAGCGCGCTGTTCCAGCTGCCCATCGGGTCGTCATTTTTTTCAAGATACTTTGCCGTTACAATAATACAGGCCAGCTTCATAAACTCGGACGGTTGCAGCGTATAGCCCCACAGAACGTCGATCCATGCCTTCACGCCGACCGCCTGACCGCCCAGAGCGATCAGCAGCAGGCCGCAGGCGAAGTAGTAAAACAGCTGGGAACGGCGGCGGATGAACTCGTAGGGGAAAAAGGTGATTACGCCGATCACAATCGGGGAAATCAGGAAAAAGATGGCTTGCCGCAAACCGTAGTGCGAGGCGACAATGTAGTTGAGCAGCGTGCTTTCCGTATCGGAGGACGTGGAAAAGGTGGCGACGGAAACGCTCAGCACGCCAAACGCGGCAAGTCCGAACACTAGCGCCGTCAGCACAATATCAAAATGCGCCTTGGAACGCCGGGACTCGTTAAGCATCATAGGCAATCCCTCCTTGTTAAGCGGCTCGGCTCGCCCGCACGCACAGGCAGGCGGTCATCCGCGCCTTCCAAACAGCCGTCGGCGGCGCTCAAACCCCGGCATGGGTACATATTCGCCTAAAAACCGCTGGCTGATGCGCTCCAGCGCGTCGCGCGCCGGGCAAACCTCATCCATCACGGTGTGGTGGGCGTTCAGCGCGTGCAGCACGGCCTTATCCTCCGGCACATAACCCAGCAGGGGCACGTCCAGCGTGTTGGCGACGGTCTGCGGGCTGTACATTTCTCCCGCGGCGACCATTTCCGGAATCACCCGGTTCACAATCAGCATGGGCCGGGGTTTGTGGTGCTGTTCCAACAGGGCGATCACGCGCTCGGCATCGCGGATGCACACATCGTCCGGCGTTACAATCAGCAGGGTATGGTCGGTGTGCTCCAGCGTATTGGTCACGCCCCGCTCAAGCCCGGCGGGCGCATCCATCAGCACATAGGAGAAGCGTTTTTTCAGCTTGCGCACGATGCGGCTCATCAGCTCGGCGTTCAAATCGCCGGACGTGCCCAACTGCGACGCGGGCAATAGGGATAGCGCCGGAGCCGGGGTATATTGCACCAGCGCATATTTGAGCTTGCAATCCCGGTTGGCAACGTCAATCACATCATAAACAATCCGGTTTTGCAGGCCGAAAAGCAGATCCAGACTGCGCAGGCCGATATCCGTATCCACAGCGACGGTCAGCAGCTGCCGCCGTGCCAGCGCGACGGAAAGCGCAGCCGTGATGGTGGATTTACCAACGCCCCCCTTGCCGGAAATGATCATCCAGGCTTGACTCACGGGTTATCCCTCCCAACGACAGTTCGGTTGCGCCATGGGTCATGGCAGTAAATGCCTGCGCGCGCGGGCGGCAGCGGCGCTCCGCTCCCCTGAAGGGAGCGGCCGCCGCTCCGAGCGGGCTACGGGGCAAGCATGTTGCCGCCGGGGAATACGGCGCTGTCAGTTCGCAATGTTTTTTGGTCCAGATACCAGCCGACAAATTCGCGCGCCGCCAGACTGGCTTCCCCTCCGCTGTATCCGCTGGGGATAAACACCACCACGGCGATCTCCGGTTTTTCATAGGGGGCCAGCATAATAAACCACGCGTTGTTTTCCAGATCGATGGTGGTTACCTCGGCCGTTCCTGTTTTAGCGCAAACATCCTCCCGGTAGGACCATTTTCGGAAGTATTTGGCGGCGGTACCGGACTCGTCCACAACGCCTTTCATCCCCTCCAAAATCAGGGGCAGGTATTGGTCCGCGCCTTCAAAGGTGTTCATCACCGAGGGGGTTCGCTGGCTCAGAATATCGCCCTCGGGGGAGGTGATGCTGTCCACAATCATCAGGTTGTAAACGGTGCCGCCGTTGCCAAGCGCCGCGGCATATCGGCTGACGGCAGCCGGCGTGACCACCGTGATGGACTGGCCGATGGCGACCTGAATGGTCTGGCCACCGCCCCATTTAATATCGTTGAGGTAGTTGTAGGTATCGCCGATGATGGATTGCAGGTAAACCATTTCGCGGGTCATGTTGAGTTCTTCCATCAGAATGGGGCGCATGTTCACAACCCAGTCGCTCTGGTTGGTGTTGACGGCCATATCCATCAGGCGCTTGATGCAGCGGTTGAGGCGCTCGTCGTCATACGTGATGTTGCGGATGGCGCCCTGATTGCGCAAGTGTTTTTTAATGGAGTTGAACACGATGATCGGCACGGCCGTATCCTGCGAGGCTTCGTCCATAGCCTTGTCGGGATCGTACAGGCTGGTCTGGCAACCCACAACGCTGCGCTCCTCGCCGGGCAGGTCCACGCCGGTTTTGCTGGTTAGCCCAAACTCTGAAGCGTATTGGTAGAGCCGGGTTTCTCCAAGCCGCGCGCCCAGCGTGTAGAAAAAGTAATTGCAGCTGTTGGAAAGGCCCTGCACAATGGTTTGATACTGGTGCTTGTAGCGCTGCGAAGCGCTGATCCAGCATTTGGGCGCGGTGGAAAGGTCGGTGGTGTACAGGGTAAAGTAACCGGCGTCGCTGATGGTTTCATCCGGCAGCAGCTCGCCCTCCAGCAACGCGCCAAGGGCGGAAACCATCTTGAAAATCGAGCCCGGCGTGCCGCGCGCATGGATGTTGTAATTCATGAGCACATTGCGGTTGTCGCTGAGGATTTCCTGACTTTCCGGGCCGGAGGCTTCCAGTGCGTTGAGGTCGAAGGTTGGGTAATTGGCCATGGCGAGCACGCGGCCCTGCATGTCGATTACCATCATGGCCGCGCGGTCGGCCAACGACAGGGGGTATTTGGTCCAGTTGCGGCTTTCGATGTCCGCCTTGTTGGACTCCAGCCAGCTGTTCAGCATCAGCTTGCTTTCCTGCGTGGCGCGCGTGGTGGCGACGTTTTCCGCCAGCGCGCGTTCGGCCTGCTGCTGGTAGCTGGCGTAAATAGTCAGCTTCACGTTGTTGCCGTCCTGCGGCTCCACATAGCTCAGCTCGCGGGTAATTTTACCCACGCTGTCGCGTTCCACAATTTTATAGCCCTGACGAGCGTCGCTGTTCTGGGTCAGCCAGTCCTCCATGGAGGATTCGATGCCGTCCAGGCCGATATCGTCGCTGTATTTATATCCCTTGGGCTTCAGCTCCTCCCATTTGGTTTGGGAGGGGATGGCGCCGATGTAGCCGATCACCTGAGCGGCCAGCGTGCTGCGGGGATACACGCGCTTGGTGCCCACGGCAACTTCCATGCCGGGCAGCGTCATGGAACGGGTTTCGATCTCAATCACCGTTTCGTAAGGCACATCCTTGGCGATCACGATCGGCTGGGAGTTGTACAGGTTCATCTGCATTTCGGAAAACACAGCCATTACCTGCAGCATCCGTTCCTCGCTCATGTCGTCGGGAATCTGGTAGCGCTCCTTGAGCTTTTGAATGGCGATATCCGCGGTGGGCACGCTGGTGGTGGTGTAATAGTTGTTGTTGCGCCACTGGCTTTCACGCGTTTGCAGCACCGCCTCGCTTACGCCGGAGCCAAAGTTGAACTGCCATGCGCCGGTTTCCGGGTTGCGTTCAATCACAAAGCTGACTGAAAGCTTGTTGCCGTTGCCTTCGATGATGTCGATTGCGTCGGAAATGGATTTTGTGAACTCCGCGTATTGCTTTTTACTGTTCTGCGAAGCGTCGCGGTAGAAAGTCACGTTGTACACCATTTCATCCTTGGCCAGGATCACGGCGTCCGCGTCGGTAATCATACCCCTGCTGCCGCGAAGGGTGATCTTGGTGGTGCGGCGATCCTCGGCGTTTTGCTGGTAATCGTCGCCGGATTTCAGCTGCAGGTTTACAAGGCCTATGGTCAGGTATGCGAACAAGGCGACCACCACGCCCAAAAACACTAAATACCGGGCGCCAAGGTTATATTCCTTGCGATCCAGCCTGCGTTTGGGGGAACCGTTCATGTACGCTCCTTTCTGCGATGCCCGTGCCAGCCGTAAAACGCGTGGGGCGCGGAACGTTGCAATAGAAAGTCGGAAAATGGACTAACGCGCTTTTTTTAGCTTATAGGTGCCCAACCACCATCGGATGGGAAATTGAAACACGGCCGCAAGCGCGGTTGTGTATAAAATGGAAATGACCGCCCGCTGATAATGCCCCAAATCGAGCTGTATGCCGTTAAGGTAAATATAGAGCAGATTGACCGCTTCAAACAGCGATACGCTCAGTAGCGCGCACAGAATGGTGCGCAGATGCGGCGGCATGTTGCCGCCCCGCTTGCCCAGACTGCGCTCCTCTTCCAGCTTACGCTCGCTTTTATCCGAAAACACCAGCGCGCCAAGCAGCGCGCACACCGGGTAGAGGATCAGGTTGATGTATTCCAGCGCTGGCAGCATGATTTCCAGCAGATAGCCGACGGTGAGCGATATGAAAAACGTGTATTTGCGCCCCATGGCAACGCTGACAACGGCAATGATGGCCAGCGCAAGGTTTGGCGCCACGTCCCACACAGCCAGATAGCCGGCTACGGACGCTTGCAGCAGGTAGCACAGCAATGTGAGGATGGCAAACTTGAGCCCTTTTTTGAACACTTACTGATCCTCCTCCACGGAAACATCCAACGGCGGCGGCGTAGGCGTGGGCGTTGCCGTGGGCGCAAGGGTAAACCCGTAGGAGTTGTTTGTGGACATCCCGCTTGGCACCTGATACTCGTAACTGCTCCCGTTGCTGGGGGTGGGCGTAACCTGCGCGTCCGGCGGCACGCTGGTTAGCAGAACGCTGCCGTCGATGGGCGGCGCAGTCGGCGATTCGGTCGGCTCCGGCGTGGGGGCCAGCTGATAGAAATCGGAACCGATCTGGATGGTGGGTATCGGCTGCGCGGTTTCAAGCGGAGTAAGCGCGAGGGAGGTGTTGCTGTTGGTGCGCGCCTCCACGGCTTCAGCGTCGGGCTGGTAGCGAAGCACGATCACATATTCGATATGTTCAAAATCAACCGTCGGCTCCACGACGATGTAACTTTTGTTGCTTTCCATGCCGCGCGTGCTTTCCCGCACGGTGCCAATGGGGATTCCCTTGGGGAAGGACATGCCCACGCCGGAGGTGACCACCGTGTCGCCGGGGCGAGGGAGGTGATCGTCCGGCAGGTAATACATGCGGCACATGGCGGTGCCGTCCACGCCAAGGGTGCCGCGTACCGTGCCCTGATCGCGTGTGGAAGAAATCAGGGCGGCAATGCTGGCCTGACTGTCGATGATGGTACGCACGCTCGCCTTGGTGGCGCTCACGTTGTAGGTGTAGCCAACCAGAGCGCCTTCCATGGTTACGGCCATATAATCCTTGACGCCTTCGTTGGAACCCTTGTTGATGGTAAACACGGAAAAATAGTTGCCGGAGTCGCGGTCAATTACGGTGGCAACCAGCGGATTCATGCCTTCGTTTACGGAGATTTCGTCGTACAGATCCTCGTAAACTGAAAGCTTGTACTGCAATTCATCGGCCAGCATCGCCTGATACACGAGCTGCTCGTTTTCCTGCTTGAGGTCGTTGTAGGCAATTTCCAGATTGGCGCGAAGCTTTAGCTTATACAGATAATTCACAACGGATTCGACAACGCTGGAAAAACCGGTCTGCAACGGCGTCAAAATGCCGGCGACCGCGTTTTCGGGTATTTTCAGGCTGGTATTGGTGGGAATTATCAGCCCCAGCAAGCGGGTCGCTGCCAGCCCCAGCAGCACAAGCGTGACCGCAACCAGCACAACGCGCCTGAAAATATGGCGGCTTGCGCTGTCGGTATTCCTTTTGCGCTCGGGTTTCGGTTCCTTGAGCCTCATTCATTCTCCTCCGGTACGATCGCTGGTTTGTATACGAGGTGTTTTCCTGTGGCCTAGCCTTGCTTGAGGAAGCTGGTACGACCAAGGTGCTGCAACAGATCGAAGTTTTCTATGATGTTGCCAAGCCCCAGTGCCGCGCAGTCCATCGGTTCCTTGGCCAGCAGCACGGGTATGCCCAGCTCGCTGGCAATCATCTGATCCATGCCGTACAAAAGCGAGCCGCCGCCGGTGATGTAGATGCCGTTGTGCATTACATCCGCCGCAAGCTCGGGCGGCGTGCGCTCCAACACCCACTTGATGGCGCTCAGGATGGCCGAGCAAGGTTCGTGAATGGCCTGATAGATTTGCGTGGAGGTGATCTCCGTGGTTTGCGGCAGGTTGGTAACCATATCGCGGCCACGGATGCGCGCCCGGCGTTCTTCCCGGATGGGGAGCGCCGCGCCCAAATCCAGCTTGACCTCCTCGGCAGTGCGGTCGCCAATCAGGATGTTGAACTCCCGCTTGATAAAATTGATGATGGCGTCATCCATCTTAACGCCGCCTACGCGGATGGAGTGGCTGATGACCACGCCGCCCAGTGAAATCACGGATACGTCCGTGGTGCCGCCGCCGATATCCACAATCATACAGCCGCTGGGGTCAAACACCGGCAGGCCGCTGCCAAGCGCCGCCGCGAACGGCTTTTCCACCAGGTACACCTTGCGCCCGCCGGAATACTTCGCGGCTTCCATTACGGCGCGGCGCTCGATGGCGGAAATGGAGCACGGATAGGTTAAAAACAGCCGAGGCCGCACCAGATAGCTGGAACCGACGGCCTTGCGCGTAAAATACTGAAGCAGAATCTGGGTCATATCAAAATCGGTAATCACGCCTTCCCGCATGGGGCGGACCGCCATGACGCCCTCGGTGGTGCGGCCGAGCATAATTTTCGCATCGTCGCCCACCGCGCGCACCTTGCGTTCGTTGGAGCTTTCCACCACCACGATGGTCGGCTCGCTCACCACGATCCCTTTTCCCTTGACATATACGAGCGTATTGCTGGTGCCCAGATCAATGCCCAGATCATGCGCTACGAAAGCCATCGCTTACACATCCGTTCTTTAGGATCAAAGAAAAAGCCCAGAGGAATTGGTTTGCGCAAAAGCGACCGTATCCGGCTGCAAACCGGCTGCTTCCAGCAACGAGGCCACCGTGGCCAGCGGCAGGCCGATCACGTTGGACGGGCTGCCTTCGATCCGCTCCACAAAAATGCCGCCGATCTCCTGAATGGCATACGCGCCCGCTTTATCCATAGGTTCGCCGGTTTCCACATAGCGGTCGATCTCCCACGGCTGCATGCGGCGAAACTTGACCCGCGTGGTTTCAAGGCGTTCGCGCAGCTGACCGTTGGGAGTGCGCAGGCAAACGCCGGTGTGTACGGAGTGCCAGTGGCCAGACAACAGCGTGAGCATGCGGCGCGCGTCGGCCCCGTCCCGGGGCTTTCCCAGCACCAGATCGTCCAGACAAACAAGCGTATCGGCGGATAGCACCGGTAAATCGGGATAAGCCTGAAACACATCCGCCCCTTTAAGACGGGCCAGCGTGGCCACGCGCTCCAACCCCGTGCCGGTCGCGTTTTCTTCCGCCTGAGAAGGGATTACCGCAAACGGAATCCCAAAATGGGCAAGCAACTCTCGCCTGCGCGGCGAACCTGAAGCCAGTATCAGCTTCGCCTCTGCGACGGGCCTTTCCATTCGCCGACCAACTCCTTTGCGTATCCGCAAGCCAATTCCATGACAAAATATTATAGCACACGGGGTCAACCTGCGTACAGCGGTCGGCAGATTTTGTTACGGATATGCCGGGGTATGCCAAGCCTTGGAACAGGAAAAACCGGTATCGGAGAATGGCCGCGCGAGGCCGTTTTGAAGCCCGGCGCGGGATGACAGTCGCTTACCCGCGCGGATGGCAATCCCGCCGGCTCGCCTGAGCAGGGCGGCGCCGCGGGGCTGCCGGCGCGCCCCTAAACGCGGTCGGCGGCGGGCGAGGCTTGACTTCCGGGCGCAAACGAAGGATAATGTTCATGTAGATACAATGGCTGAAAACATGGAGGTTTTCATGGAGAACAAACAGGAGATTACCGGCGTGGAGCGAGGCTCTGTGGCCGAACGGGCCGGCCTGCGCCCCGGGGACGCGATCGTTGCCATCAACGGCGAGCCGGTGATCGACGAGATTGATTATCAGGCGTTAAGCGCGCAAACCAAGCTGACGGTCGCGTTGGAACACGCGGACGGTTCCGCCGAAACCGTAACCTTTGCCAAGGAAGATTGGCAGCCGTTGGGTTTGAAATTCGGCGACAGCATGACGCTGAAGCCCCGCACCTGCCGCAATCATTGCCTTTTTTGCTTCATTGACCAGATGCGCCCCGGCATGCGCGATACGCTGTATGTGAAGGATGACGACTGGCGCTTTTCGCTGATGATGGGCAACTTTGTAACCCTGACCAATGTGGACGACGCGGAATTTGAACGCATGATCCGCCGGCACGCCTCGCCGCTGTATGTAAGCGTGCATACCACGGACCCGGAGCTTCGCAGGCGCATGATGAACAACCGCTTTGCCGGCGATATTCTGGACCGGCTGCGGCGGCTTGGGGACGCGGGTATCCGGTTTCACTGCCAGATTGTGTGTTGCCCCGGCTACAACGACGGCGAAGCGCTGATGAAAACGCTGAGCGACCTTCGTTCGCTCGCGCCCGCGACGCTCTCCGTAGCGGTTGTGCCGGTGGGGCTGACCCGTTACCGCGAAGAGCTTGCGAACCTGACGCTGTTTGACCGGGAGGCCGCGAAGGCGCTGCTTGCCATGCTCGCCCCTTTTCAGGCGGAGTGCCGCCGCACCCTTGGCACCACGTTTGTGTTCCCCAGCGACGAGTTCTACTGCCTGAGCGGCGAACCCATCCCGCCGAAAGGCTGGTATGAGGATTTTCCGCAAATCGAAAACGGCGTGGGCTTGCTCGCGCAGTTGGAGGACGGGATGCGGCAGGCGGCGGAGGATGATCCGACCGCGAAAAACAGCCAACCCCTCAAACAGACTTATGTGCTGGTAACCGGCGTGAGCGCGTCGCCGCACATTCGCCGGCTCGCGGGGCTGTATGCGCCGCCTGAGGCGGAGGTGCGCGTCGCAACCATTGTCAATCACTTTTTTGGCGAAACCATCACCGTTACGGGGCTGCTCACCGGGGAGGATACGCTTTCCCAGTTGACCTCGGAAATGCTCGACGGGGCGGACGCGGTGCTCATCAGCTGCAACATGCTAAGGCATGAGCAGGACCTGTTTTTGGATGACATGACGCTGGACGCATTCCGCGAGCGGCTACCCGCACCCGTGCGGATTGTCGGCGATGGTTACGACCTGTATGAGGCGCTGCACGGCCGGTAGGCGGCGGCAACCGCAGGGGGACAGCCGCGCCGGAATCGGCGAGGGGCAAAAGAATACGCAAGACTTACCCGTATGGATCGGCACAGCCGAAATTGAAGGAGAATGAGTATGGCAAAACCGCTTGTGGCCATTGTGGGCCGCCCCAATGTCGGCAAATCGACGTTCTTTAATAAAATTGCGGGCCGTCGCATTTCTATTGTGGAGGATATCCCCGGCGTAACGCGCGACCGCGTATATACCGATGTGGAATGGATGGGTCGCCGGTTTACGATGATTGATACTGGCGGCATCGATATGCGAAGCGAGGATGTGCTTTTAAGCCAGATGCGCCATCAGGCGCAGATTGCCATGGATACGGCGGATGTGATCTGCTTTTTCTGCGACGGCCGCACCGGGCTGACCTCGGAGGATGAGGATGTCGCCGCGTTTCTGCGTAAAACGCACAAACCGATTTTGCTGGTGGTCAACAAGGTGGACGCCAAAGCGCAGATGGACAACCTGTACGAATATTACAACCTTGGCCTGGGCGATCCGATCGCCATTTCCAGCACGAACATGCTTGGCTTGGGCGATCTGCTGGAAGAAATCGTCAAGCTGCTGCCCCCGCCCGAACCGGATGAGCAGGAGGAAGCGGATCACGTGATTCAGCTGGCGGTTGTGGGCCGGCCCAACGTGGGCAAAAGCTCGCTGTGCAACCGCCTGCTCGCGCAGGAACGCACCATGGTCAGCGATATTCCCGGCACCACGCGCGACGCGATCGACACCCCCTTTACCGATGAGGACGGCGTTCGCTACAACATCATCGACACCGCCGGCATGCGCAAAAAAAAGGCGGTGGAGGATGAAAGCCTTGAAAAGTACAGCGTGTTGCGCTCCATTGCCGCCATCGAGCGCAGCGACGTGGCGCTGCTGCTGCTGGACGCTCAGGAAGGCGTGACCGAGCAGGACACCAAAATTGCCGGGCTGATTTTGGACGCGGGCAAAGCGGTGATCGTGGTGGTGAACAAATGGGACGCCGTGGAAAAAAACACGAACACCATGGAGGAAACCCGCAAACAGGTTCTCAATGACTTGAAATTTATGAGCTACGCGCCGGTCATTTTCCTTTCCGCGCTGACGGGGCAAAGGGTGAATACGGTGCTTACTAAGGCGAAAGAGGTTTTTGAAAATTACCGCCGCCGCATCCCGACCGGGGTGCTCAACGAAGCGCTTGCGGATGCGCAGGCAACCCTTCAACCGCCGATGCAGGGCGGCCGCAAGCTGAAAATTTACTACGCGACCCAACAGGCCGTTTGTCCGCCCACGTTCATCTTTTTTGTGAACAATCAGGAACTGATGCACTTTGCGTATGAGCGGTATCTGGAAAACCACTTCCGCAAGAGCTTTTCCTTCACGGGAACGCCGCTGCGCTTCATTTTGCGTGAAAAGCAGAAGGAGGACGCGCGGCCCTGACCCGCGAGCGTTTGGGGCCGGGAGGCTGTAGACGGGTAGAATTTGGCAGGGTCGGCGGTAGGGCGCAGAGGTTCTCTGCGCCTTAGCCGTTCAAAAGGTTACCAAGGGAATTCGACCCTTGGCAGGCTCCAAGAATACTCGTCTTGGCAGGGTTTGAGGAAGACCCCATAAAAGCTTGTGTCACAACCCATTTGCAAAGCGAACGAACAGTCTGAACGGATCAAATCGTTGACAAACTGAAGCGGGCTACTAAGCCGCGCTACATTGTGCCCTCGGCATTCGTGGCGCTCATGTTGGAAGGATAGCCGCATGGAGCCTCCGGCGGGCATGGGGTATCGCTCCGACGCTCCACAAGAGCTTTGCCCTTGACCCCTGTCCGCTGCGGCGAGGGCTTTTCAACAACCGGAAGTGCTTTGCCTTTGACGATTCCCGCTACGGCGAAGGTTTTTGTCGCATTGGCGGCCAACGAAGCCGAGTCCAACTTGAACGCTGCCCAGAGTTTGCTTTTTAACGCTGAACCAGTTACGACTAAAAAACCCTCTCCCTGTCGCTGCGTTTGCAGGAACAAAGGGGAGGGCTGTTTCGTTACACTGTATGGTTACCAGGTTGCCTTGCTGGCGATGGTTACGCACTTCTGATGATCCGGGTCCACTTTTTTAGTGCCGTGGGTCATGCTGTTTTTAAAGTGGATGCAGAAATGTCCGCCAAAATCATTGCTGATGGTGCTTGTGCCGTGGGGCATGCCGTTCATGGAGGCCGCGTACACCTTGCCCTTGAACAGGATCAGGATCGGCCTGCGGCTCCAGCTCCACGTGCCGCCGTAGATGGCTTTCATAATGGCCGTATCCTCGCTGGTGGCCGGTTCGGTATCCATGTGGTTGACCCCGCTCCACCGCACGGCGTTGAAGGTTTTGCCGGTGCGCACATCCTTAATTACAAAGTGGGATTTCTTGGGGAACAGATTGCTGACATTGTCCTTAAACCAATCCAGCGTAAGGGTCTTGTACGTTTTGGTGGAGGAAGACGAGCTGGAGGAGGAACTGGAAGAAGAACTGGAGGATGATGTGGAGGAACTGGTGCCAAACAAAACCCGGATGGTGGACGCGCCGGCGATTCCGTCCTCGTTCATGCCCCGGTTTTTTTGGAAGCGCTTCACAGCCGCAACCGTGTTTTCACCGTAATCGCCGTCGATGGTGCCGGTGTAGTAGCCCAGCAGTTCCAGCGCCTGTTGAAGCTTGGTGACCTTGGCGCCGCTGTCGCCCTGCTTGCTGGCGGCCGGCGCGGTGCCGATTTCCTCAATGGTGGAAACGGTGTTGCTATCGCTTGCGGTGGAGCCGGACGAACTTGCGGATGATGACGAGGAGCTTTCAGTGCTATCCGTGCCGTCATCCTCGGTATCCTCGCCGGAAACGGTAATGTCGGCTGTCTTTGCGCAGGAGCCGAAAATGGATTTGATGGTTGCGCGGCCGGCCACGCCGTCCGCTTCCAGCTTTTCCTGTTGCTGATACAGCGCAACCGCCACGGTGGTGCCTTCGCCGTACTGGCCGTCGATGCCGGAGGTGTAGTACCCGAGGATTTTCAGGGCCTTTTGAAGCGTTTTCACGTCCGCGCCTTCATCGCCGATGTGCAGGGGGCCGGGGGCATCGCCCAAGGCGCTGATCTTTTCTTCGTTGGCGGCGACGGAATTGGTGGAGACGGTGACATATTTTTTCATGACATATCCGGAAAAGGAGCCGTAATTGACGTGATACCAGGAGCCGGATGTGCCCAGAATCTTCACTTCGTCGCCTTCGGGCAGGGTTTGAAGCGCTTTGGATTCCTTGTCCGCGGATTTCCGAAGCACCACCTTGGCAGTCAACGCGCCCGTGCTTTCGGCTTTTGCCGGTAAAAACCATGCGGAACTGAAAAGAAAGGAGAACGCGAGAACCAGCGACGTGAGCCGGCGGCCAAACGGTTGCCGTTCCTGCCGGGGGATTCCATACAACATGATAAGGACCTCCTGTCGAAAGGACGTTGGTACGCGACTAATATATTACACAATTGTTAAGATGTCAACACATAAAAGAAACAAATTTACAATATTAACGGGCCGCGCCAGCGCGAAACGTAATAATTGCACAGGAAAGATTTTCATTTCCCCCACGGGAACCTATTGACGAAAACGGCTTTGGCGATTACACTAAGTTATGATTGTTCATGCGATCGTTATCAATTGGTTAGCAATTATACACATGCTTTGGAGGTTTTTGGACTTATATGAAACAAATCAATGGAACGATCACGCTGTCTTTTTTGGAAGAAGATAACCAACAGCGCGTGATCTTTCGAGTCATCCCTCTTTGCACACGCGAAGGGATCGTGTTCCGTGAAAAATCCGTGGATTTCCCGGATCAGGGCAGCCTGCGCATTGTGCCGGATAAACGCGAGCAGAGCACCTTTAAGGAGCGGATGCGTTCCATGGGGAGCCTTTGCGCCATTCAGCTATGCAGTGAAGGCAAGGAGCTGGCAAAGGTACGCCAGAACCGCAATTACGATCCCGGGCAGGGAGAATGCAACCAGTTCGCCATCTACTCCGACGTGATTTGCGAATTTGCGCCGGATGGGATTTTCGAGGTGTTTAGCGACGGCTCCGATTATTCGGCGGCGTTGTCGCCCCGCGTGCTGCTGCGTCGCGGGCAGGTGCTCTACGGCCCGGTGGACAGTGCTGAGCAAGCGGATTGGTCTGCCTTGCGGCCGTTTGGCAACGACAGCTACCTGTTGCATACGGTGCTGCTGAGCGATGGCGTTGAGCGCGCTTTTTATTGGAACCCGGAACTGACCGTATCCTGGCGGCAACGCCGGGGCACGCTGCGCCGGGGCAAACCGCGCGCCGAGGATGGCGCGGAAGATGCCGAAACCGAGACGGATGCCGAATCAGAGGCCGATGCCGTGACAAAAACACAGCCTACCGCAGCCCAAACCAAGAACGCGCCGCCCAAAGCGGAAGAAAAGCAGCCGACCGAAGCCCCGGCAACGCCGATCAAAGCGGCGTATGTTCAGCCGGAAACCGCGTCCGCCGCGCCCGCCGATGCCCGCCCGGCCGCTCGTGCGTCCGTTGAACGCGCCCTGCCGGAACGGCCGGCTCAGCGGGAACCCGTTCGCGCCTTCGCGCAGCCTGCGCAGCCTGCGCAGGCGGAACCGTCCCCCCGGATTACGCGCGTGGAACGCCGACAAACGCAGGAAGCCGAAACCTCCCTGCCCATTGGCACGCGGCTGACAATACTGGATGATAACATTTCCTTTGATGAGCAAATTTCCAAGCTGGACCAGCCGCTTTCGATGGACGCGAACCTGCTGAACCGTTCCTCCGCAACGCCTGACCGGCAGGAAAGCCCCGCGACAGGGGTTCGTTTCAGCGGTACGCCGCTGATTCGCGTGGGGGTTAAAACGCCGCAACCCATCCGGCCTGGCGAGGCGCTTCACCATGTGGTGGAACGGCAAATCCGTATGGCGCATAAGGAGCAGGGCGAAAGCGCGTCGGATTTCCGCCATTTGGATAACCCGATTGAAAACTTGCAGGTTGCGCTGGAAAAAACCTGGCAGAGCGCGGAAATCCGGCAGCAGGCGATGCAATCCCTGTTGAATAACGAAACATTCATGCAGACGTTCCTCCACTTTTTACAGGCGCAGGGGCAGGAGCTGAAAGCCGTGGAGGCCGCTCAGGAGCAGTTGGAGGATATCGAGGCCGAAAGGCTGAGCCTGCTGATGCAGCTTGAAACGGCCAAGGCGGATTATAAGCAAGCGATGGATGTGATGTACGCCGACCTTGCCCAGAAAAAAAAGGACGAGCTGAACCGTCTGGACAGCCAGATTGCCAGTCTGAAAACCGAGCGGGATCAACTGACCCGCGCGGTGGAAGCGCTGGCCGACGGGGCGCAGGAACGCACGCTGCAATGGATGCTGGGAAACGATTTGCAGCTTTGCGCCAGCAATGGGGAAACGGTCGCGCTTTCGCCAACGCTTGGGGTGCGCCGCGCCCCGGCGGAAATGGTTGCCGCCGTGCGCACCGCCATGAACCGTCGCGGTTTTGCCTGCAATGAAGATGACGCGACGGAACTGCTGTTGCATTTCGCGCTCAACGACGAGCTTTGCCTCTGCGGCGATACGCTGGCCGAAGCCGAGCTGTGTGCGCGCACGCTGCTTGAGGGGCTTGGCCTGCTGGGCGTGACTGCGCGCACAAAGGACAATACGCGCCTTGAGATTGTGAGCCTTTTACCGGAAACCACCCTGCGCGCCCCAACCGTGGAGATTTGCACGCTGGGCCGCGCCGCCATCGGGCCGTATGGGCACAAGACCATTCGGCTGTTGGAGGCCCGCTCCCACCTGCAGGGAAGCATGCCGCTGCCGGTGGTCTATACGCCTGTGTTCCGGCCCAGCCTGCGGGATGTAAGCCCGCTGGAACCGCTTCGGCCTACGGCGATTGCCTCGTTCGAGGCGCTGCGCGATGAAGCCAAGCCCATGATGGAGCAGGGCGAGGCGTGGTTTGAGGCGCTGGAAGCCAGGTTGAACGAGCAGAACAGTGCGCTTTCGGGCGTAACGACGCGGCAGATGCGGGTTTTTGTGAGCGCCGCGTCCGCGCAGCTCCACGGGGGTTTTCTGGCCGCCGCGGATGCCGCGGTGCTTGGTTGGCTGATCCCCGAGGTGTTCCGTTGCGCGCTGAACCCGGAGCCTCTGCGTCAGGAAATTGGTTGCCTGCCCCGGTGCCTTGCGGCGCTGGGCATTCGCTGAGCCTGATTAACCGCGCCGGTTGCAACCTGCTTGCCCTGAGAATGTAACGGCTGGGATTCCCGCGGGTTACCGATTCGCGTATAGCCTAAGCCGAGGCTGAGCCGTGGATGGCCTTTTCAAAACCGAATCAACTGAGCCGATCCGTCAACGCGGGTCGGCTCAGTCAGATCGTTGAGAAACCGAATTGAATCCATAAGCCGCGTCACATTGCGCTTTCGGCGCCCGCGGCGCTTGCGTTGAATGGGTTGCCACATAAGGCCTCCGGCGGGAAAGGGGCAACGCCGATGTACCCCGCAAGGGCTTTGCCCTTGACCTGTTTTCGCTGCGACGAGGGTTTTTCAGCAGACAGAGCCGATCCGCTAACTCGGGTCGGCTCTGTCTGATTCTGCGAATATGGCCCTGAAGGAGAGCATTCTCTCGCATGGGTTGCGGCTGAAATTTACCAATTGCTACCTGTCGGGGATCATGATATACTGTCATCAAGCAAAGACAATTTCATAAAAGGGGGCATACCATGAAATTCTCATACGAATCTCAAAAGGATAAGTATCACTTCGTCGATACCCCTCCGACCGCCGGCGAACATGGGCTGGCTATCTTTATCGCTTACTTCACGCGGGTGGCGATGATTGGGATACCCGTATACATCCTGCTTGCGCACGGTGCGTTCCGCTCCGTTGTGGGCATGGGCGCGGGCGACTATACCGCATGGCTTTCCATTGTGCTTTCCATCCTGATTGTGCTGATTTTGATGCTGGTGTTTAACGTGATCACCGCGTTTATTAAATCGAAGGTTTTTCAATCGTTCAAGGATGAAACCGAAAACCCGGCGATCATGACCGGCCGTCCCCACGAATTCTACATCCGGCGGTTTGGGGATGTGTTAAACGGCTTTTCCTGCATTCTGGCCTGGCTGGTTGTGTATATAGCGTACAGCCTGATCTATGGCACGGGCAGCCCGCCCAGCCTGTTCCATTCGCCGTACCTGTTTGCCGTAGCGGTATTTGCGGTGTCCGCGTTGCTCACGTGGCTGTTTGCCTTCATCGCCTTCCGCAAGGATTGAGCCTCACCGGCGGGGTTTTCGCAGTCGAAAGCCCCGCCGGCCTTGGATACGCCGCTTGAGAACAGCATCCGAAAGCCTTCTGGATATGCGAATCATCACTTTTTGACCGTCCAACCGCCAGTGATCGCTCCAATCACAGCGCCCACACATCCAAAGCCCCCGTCGCCCGGCAATCGGCTCGCCGCATTGCGGGCAGGAATACCGCTTAAAGAACGGCTTGATAAGCCATGCGATTGGCGGCAATAGCTTCGCGGCAATCCGGGTGCGGTAAAAAGTGAGCAACCCTCTGACAACGGTATCCGTGAACCCCATATCGGTATCCAGGCGCCATGCGCACAGAAACAGGCTCAGGTATAAAAGTGGGATTAAGATCGGTTGCCGCAGATAATCGTCGAATTTGCCAAAAACGTAGCTTAGTCCAAAAATAACGAACATGATGACCAATGCCAACAGCGGGTTGAGAATCCATCTGCGGATGTGCTGATTTTCCATCAGCAGCGAGGTTCCCAGCTGACCGGAAAGTTTTTCGCCTTTTCCGGCCACGGCAACACGCCGGTATACCCGCTCGTAGGAGGTCACCTCCTGACCGGCCAAATCCCAAACCCGGATGGTGTGGTCATACCCGGCGGAAGCCACCATCCGGCGGCCGGCAATCAGCTTGGCCTGGCACAGAATGTCGCTGTGGCCGCGCAATTCTTTGAGTATCTTGTCATAACCGCGCAGGTTTTTGAGCGCCGCATCGTTATTCATATCCAGCACCTTCACGCTGTCGCTGAAACCGCATACAACGGCAAGGCTCCCGTCCGGGGATAGCGACAGGTCCAGAGCGGCATTCCCGGTGATCCCGGCCAAGCCGCCGCGTGTGAAGGGCCGGTACAGCCCCATATCATGGTCAAACACCTCGCGCAGCTCGCCTGTTTTCAGATATTCCTTCCAGTCCCATACCGTAATGCCTGCGGTATTCTTTTGACACCCGCCGTCCGGGACGCCGGTCGCGACCCCCACATACTGCCCTTGAGGGCTGAATGTGATACAGTTGACAGCGCCTCTTTGGAGGGTGGGTGTGTCGGTTTTTTCCTGCCGAATCAGGTTCCACACGGTAAAACTGCGATGGTTGGAATCGCTGGAGAGGAGCATGCGCTCGTCCGGGGAAAAACAAACCTGCACCACCTTGGCGCTATGCCCGGACAACCGGAAGGATTGCACCCTGCCTTGATCCAGCAGATCCCATACGATAATTTCCCGATCCGTTCCGCCGGATGCCAGGCGCTTGCCGTTTTTGGACATGGCGACGGTTAACACCTTGCCTTCGTGGCCTTTCAGTTCCCCAAGGCAATTGCCGGCGGCATCCCAAACCAGAACGGTTCCGTTGTTGCCGCCGGTTGCGATTCGGTCCCCTTTTTTGGAAACCGCAAGCGCGTTTACCCCTTTTTGCTTGCAGCGGATGGTTTTCAGGCATGCCCCGGTTTCGATTTTCCATATTTTAACGGTATCGTCGTCGCTGCAGGAATATAGCAACTGTTCATCGGCGGATACCGCCAGCCCCCGCACCGTGTCGCTGTGCCCGGTCAGCAACAGTTTTTCCAGCGGGCGAACGCTGCGTATGGGCAGGTCCAGCAGCAAAAGCCAAGGCTGATTGGCCATCAGGCCCGCCCCAAGCCGCCGTTTTGCCTCGGCATGCAGCTTTCCGTCGGCTTCATAGTTATAGGCCAGCGGCAGCAACAGATCCGGCTCCCGATCCAGCCGATAGCAGAACCGGTTGAAAAAGTTGCTGAAGTCCAGCGCATCGCGCGGCAAGGCGCGAACGTCCGTCAAAGCCGTTTGGGCATAGCGAAGGTTGGAATGGACGTTGCTCTCTGGCGTGCTTTTACGCTCCAGCAGCAAATCATCCTCCGTCAGGTCCATGACAAGCCCGCAATCGCACTTCGCTTTGCAAAAAGCAAAATCCGTGAGCGTGCCGATCGCCTCGGACATCAGCCCGCCTTGCAGCTGTTGCCAGGGCTGCTCAAATACCTTGCGAACATTTGGCTTGCCGTCCGGCTCGCCGCCAAGGTACAGAGGCTTTTGCGTAAAATATTCCGCTAACAGCCGATGCAGCAGCATCCCCTGCTCGTCCGCGGCGTACCGTTCACGGGCCAACTGCGTAAACTGACGGTGAAAAAACCCCGTGACCACTTCCCCGGCGGTTTCACGGTCCGTCAGGTACGGTTCAAGGTCCAGATACAGCCTTGACCAAACGACGATTGGCACCTTGCCCATCGCCTTCACTTCCGCTACCTGTTCCGGGTGGCAACGCAGCAAAAACTGATTCCAGCAAACGCTGTCGTAGGCCATCAGGTCGAGAATTTCATCCTCCCGCATTCCGCTTTCCTTGCCGGAAACGATGAATCCCAGCACCCGGGCGACAATCTCCGGCGTGTGCTCCTTTTCCAGCCGATCCAGATAAATCCCGAACGCGGTGGGAAAATCAGCCGGCACGGTTTGATCCACATCGTAGGAATGCCAATGGCGAACCTGCTCAAAAATCATGCGCAGATGGATGGCCAGCAGGCTGGAACCGCATGCCTGAAATAGGCTGTCCCATTGCGCATCGGTCAGTTGCCGGTCCGCCGCTTTCAGCCAGCCGGTCAGGATGGCTTTGCTTTCCCCAAACGTCAGGTAGGGCAGCGGATACAGGGCCGTATCCGACAGCTGCGCCGCCAGCGGCGTTGTGGCGGAAACGATCACCCGCGCGTGCTCCGGCAAATCCCACGGAAGCCAGTCCAGCGACGGCGCGGCTTCGGTGTGGGTCAACTGATCCAGCGCGTCCAGATAAACAAGCACCGGACGCTCGGCTGTTGCCTGCCGCAGGCACCGCATCAGCCGATCCTTCAGCGTTACCAAAGGATCGTCGTTCCGGGTCTGCCGGCTTACGGTACGCTCTGGCGGAGGAACGCCCAGATCGGCCTCCATCTGTGCGCATAGGCCGGTTAGCAGGGAATATGCCGCCGAAGAAGCCGAGCTGATGCCGATGAAACGGTAAAACACCCTGTGGCGGGGTTGCTCCAGCCGGATAGCCTGAGCCATCAAGCTGGATTTTCCGGAACCGGCGTCGCCCACCAGCGCAAAAATTTTGCCACCGTTACCGGTTTGAACGTAGGTATGGAGCGCGCGCAGAGCGGCTGCGCGTCCCTGAAAAAACTCCGTGTGGGTTTGCAGAAACCTGTCCTGCAGGCGAAGCTCCTGACCCATCGTATCCGCAGGCGGCAACTCGGCCAACTGACGCGCGATGATGGCGCTCAAATCCGAATAAACGCGGTTAACAAACCCATCCGCATCCGCAAGGGCGATTTCGCGCTCCGCCCACCGCGCGGCATAGGGAACATAATGCCCGCCCAAGCTCTGCTTCAGCTCGCGCTTGAGCGCGTTCATCTGGCTGCGATGCTGGGAATCCGGCTCAAGGTAAGCTGTGGACGCGTCCGCGGGTGGCGGATTTTGCATTTCACGGGCATAGGCGAACACATGCTTCCGGGCCTCCTCCAAACCAGGCAGCGGGTGCAGCACGCCGTGGAGAATCTCCTGATGGGTAGCGGACGCGAAGTATTTTGCGCGAGCATCCTCCGGGAGCGCGGCGCTGTCGGCGGCTTTTTGCAAACCGTCGCGGATGCTCGCTTCAAGCGGCGCCCACCGCTGCGGATCCCGGTATTCCTCCGTTTTGGGCTGCAAGCGGTATTCCGCGGGCAAAGCGTTTTCATCCAACCGGTACCAATGGCCGATCAGGGCTTGTTCCGCTTCGTCCCAAAAGGGCGTTAAGCGTTCAAACTCCGTTTTAAGTATTTTTTCCGGCAGGGGCAACCACCCGTACCGATCCCCAAGCAGGATCAGGAAATTCGGCTTGGGGGTGATGCGTTGGCAACGGGTGATCTCGCTCAGGCAAATGCGCATGGTCTGCTGGTCCATCTGGGAGGCTTCGCTCACGCCCCAACGGAGATCGACCGCCTGAAACCTTGCGCCATGACGCTCGCACAGCTGCCTGAGCAGCGGAAACACGCGCGCCTGGAGCAGACTGCGTTCGCTTTTCATATCGCCGAAGGTGGAGCTGACAAACAGCCGGAAGGTTCTGGACTGCTGTGGCATCGGCGTTTCCCTTTCTGTGCCTGCGCACGGGGCTTCGGTGGGGGGTGTTCTGTTGTGACTGTGACGGGCCTGTTTCGCGCGCTGGCTTGGCGTAACGGTTGCCTTTGGAACCGCCCAAGGCCCGAAACCTTGCGGGAAGGCAAAGCCGAAAGGGGCGCGGCATGGTACGGGAAACACCGGGGCGCATTGCCCCATGGCGTCGTATCCCGGGATCATGGACTTCCGCCTGTTCAGACGCGAATATACTCTATCACAATTATACTGAAAACCCAGTCAATGTCAATGAAATCGCCTGGCATTGACGACCTGGGAGGAAAGCCGCGCGTGAAAGACCGGGTTAATGCTAAAGCGGCGGCGCGGGAGACCCGAGGAGCCTTCCGAACCATCCCGCCTGCCCGACCGATTGTCAAACCTTGGCTTTCCCATGAACCGGCGCAACCGCAACTGCCCAACCGAGAAAATTTGTACGCTGAAAATCGGATGGCCCGCGTTCCGCCGTGATATACTCGTTTGGAAAGGAAGGATTGGCATGGAATGGGTGGATCGGATGAACCGCGTGATGGACGATTTGGAAGGGCGCTTAACCGGCGAGGTGGACCCGGATGCCATCAGCCGGATCATGACATGCCCCTATAGCGTGTTTCAGCGTTCCTTCGGGCCGGTCACCGGGGTATCGCTCTCGGAATACCTGCGCCGCAGAAGGCTTTCCCGCGCAGCCTATGAGTTGCAAAACACGGATCAGCGCATTCTGGACATCGCCGTGCGGTACGGGTACGATTCCGCCGATGCTTTTGCCGCCGCGTTCAAACGCCTGCACGGCATTACCCCGCAGGAAGCGCGCAGGGCGGACGCTGTGGTCAAGTATTATCCCCGGCTTACGTTTACGCTGATGATTGCGGGGGTGGAAGAAATGGAATACAAAGTGGTGGAAAAGGAAGCGTTTCAGGTGCTCGGCATCCGGCGCACCACCCCGCAGGGCGGCGGAACCTGGGCGATTGCCAAGGCCGAAGGCGTGATGGAAAAGGTGCGGGCTATTTGCCAACACGATTGTGATCTGGGCCTGTGTTTTGGGTTTGACGCTCAGGGGAACAACGACTACTTTTGCGGCGCCGAGTACGGTGGGCAGGATTTTGACGGCATGGACCGCTATGCCTGCCCCAAGGCGACCTGGCTGATTTTCACCGCTCAAGGCAGCATTGGCGGGCGGACGCTGGCAAACGCATGGCGGAGAATTTACGGCGAGTTTATGCCGCAAAGCGCCTATCGGCAGCTGGATTTGCCTACTGTGGAGCAATACCGGCTGTGGGATGAAGCCAACGACCGGTGCGCGGTGGATATCTGGATACCCGTGCAGGCTCAGCAAGGGCGATAGCAAGGGGGCGCATCCGCGCCCGCAGAAGCCCGCGCCATTGCCCGCCGGCGTGAAATTGCCGCCGAATAACCGACCGACGTTGAAAAGCGGCGGTCGATTTGTTATAATAAAAATATGGCGGCATCGTGTGGCAAGCGGATCCCTCACAACCCTTGGAAAAGGATTTTTACTGACTGCGGTAAATGCGTTGGAGGGAACGAACCGACCGGCGGCAGGAAAGAAGTAACAATATGCAGCAGAATCTGATGACAGCATTTTTTAACAACGTTGCCATTTTGTTGGTATTGTCTGTAATTCTGGATGTGACTTATCTGTTGCCGGATCGGTACGCCCGGATCAAGACCGTTTTCAGCGGCCTGATGATATCCATTGTCTGCATTGTTGTGATGAATCTGGCGTTCACGCTGCAACCCGGGATTGTGTACGATACGCGTTCAATCCTGATTAGCGTAACCGCATTGATTTTCGGCGTGCTGCCCACGGCCATGACGGTTGTTACGGCCATTGTTTTCAGGCTTAGCGTGGGCGGCGCGGGCGCGTTGCCGGGGATCGCGGTAATCCTGACCAGCGCGCTGATCGGCCTTGCGTGGCGGCGCTGGGTTTTTCCCAAACTCAAGGTCTGGCGTTGGCTGAAAATATATATAATGAGTGTGGTTGTTCACCTGACGATGCTTTTGTGCATGCTGCTGTTGCCCTACCCCAACAGCCTGACGGTGATCCGGGCGATTTCGCTGCCGGTGATGGTGATTTATCCCACCGCTTCGGTGTTGCTTGGCCTGCTTTTGTTGCGCCAGCAGCAGTACCGGGATATACAGGTGCAGTTGAAGCAGTCCGAAGAACGGTTCCGCAGCCTGTTTGACAAAGCGCCGCTTGGTTACCAATCGCTGGACGCGGAGGGCCGGTTTTTGGAAGTGAACCAGCAATGGCTGGATACATTGGGCTATACCCGGGAAGAAGTGATCGGCAGGCAGTTTGAGGAGTTCCTGTACCCGGAAGATCGGGAAAGCTTTTTACGAAGGTTTCCGCAGTTTAAGGCGCAGGGGCATATCCACAGCGAATTTCAAATGATCGGCAAACACAGCCAGCCGGTGTTTATCGCGTTTGAAGGCAAAATCAGCTATGGCGCGAACGGGCAGTTTTTACAGACTCACTGCATTCTTCAGGATATTACCAAGCAAAAGCTGGGCGAGGAAGAACTGCGCGCCAGCGAGGCCAAATACAGCGATTACATCGAAAACGCGCCGTACGCGGTATGCGTGATCAACGATCAGGGGCGATATGTGGAGGTGAACCGCGCGACTACCGCGATCACCGGATACAGTCGGGATCGGCTGCTGCAAATGACCGTGATGGACATTACCGCGCAGGAATCGCTGCCCGGCGCGCGAGCGAGCTTTGAAACGCTGAAAACCTCAGGCCGGATGAACGCGGAGTTGAAATACCTGCATCAAAACGGCTCGGTGCGGTGGTGGTCCATCAGCGCTGTCAGGGTGGCGGAGGACCGCTACCTCGGTTTTTCAGGCGATACAACGGAAAAGAAGGTTGCGGAAGCGAACCTGCTTTACCTGAGCTATCACGACTATTTGACGGATTTATACAATCGCAGGTTTTTTGAGGATGAGCTGAAACGTGTAGATACCTCCAGCCAACTGCCGCTATCCGTGCTGATTGGGGATATCAACGGCGTGAAGCTGGTCAACGACGCGTTCGGGCATGCCGAGGGGGACCGGTTGATTGTGGAATGCGCCCGGATGATCGGCAGTTGCTGCCGGAGCACGGATACCGTAGCCAGAACCGGCGGAGATGAGTTTTGCATACTGATGCCAAAAACCGATGCGGCAAGCGCCATGGCCATCCTGAACCAGATTCAGTCGACCCTGAGCGCGTTTGACGCGAGCATTGCGAAAAACCGCTTTACCCACAGCGTTTCCATGGGGTATGCAACCAAAGCGACCGCCGATCAGGAAATGACGCAGGTGCTGAAGACCGCGGAGGAATATATGTATCAGCGTAAGCTGCTGGAGCACCAAAGCTCCCACAGCGCTATCATTTCCTCCATCAAGGCGACCATGCTTGAAAAAAGCCATGAAACCGAGGAGCATGCCGAGCGGCTGGTGGATCTGGCCAAAGCGGTCGCCAACGCGCTGGGGCTGTCGCAGATCGATCAGGGGCGGCTGGAATTGCTGGCCACGCTTCATGATATCGGGAAAGTGGGCATCAGCGACCATATCCTGACCAAACCGGGGAAACTGGACGAGGCCGAATGGGAAGAAATGAAGCGGCATCCCGAAATCGGTTATCGGATCGCCGCATCCTCCCCGGACCTGATTCCTGTTGCGGAAAGCATTCTGTGCCACCATGAACGGTGGGATGGCACGGGCTACCCGCAGGGTCTGAGCGGCGAACGCATCCCGCTGCTTTCGCGCATTATCGCGGTGGTGGACGCGTACGACGCCATGACGCAGGATCGGGCTTACCGCAAAGCCATGACCCACCCTGACGCGATTGCGGAGATCACGAGGAACGCCGGCACGCAGTTTGACCCCCACATTGTTGAAATTTTCATTGCTGAAGTAAACCATCAGGCCTGACTAAGGGCGTAAGGCTCAACCCTCCTGCGCGGGCTCCAAATGGCCTGCCGAGGGCGTTTCCGTGACCTCGCCTGTTTGAAAAGCCGAACCGAAACAACCCGTGTTTCGGTTCGGCTTTTCGATTGCGTTAAATGCGCGTGATGGAGGACTACGCCTGCGCCAGCACAGCCGTTGATTGCCCGTCCGGGGCGAATGCGGTTACGGAAAACGCGAAGGTTTGCAGGTTAGCTTCCAATCGGGCGCGGTAGCCCTGCTGCTGCCATTCCAAAACGATGGCTTCCCGGCTGGGTTGGCGGACGGTTAAATCCGCCGTAAACCCAAAGGCGGGGCACGAGTTGCGGAAGCGCAGCAGCGTCAGCTGATCGCACACAACGCCGCGCCGGAGGGCCGCATCCACCTGCGGCAGGGTAAGGTTGGTGCGATTGATTTCCTTGTGCCCGGCCGAGCCGGCGCGCCGCGCGGCCTCCAGATCGTTGCGGCCCGCAAACAGGTCCAGATACCAGATTTGGGGCTTGCCCGGCATAAACAGTTGCAGGGCGCGCGCCAGCAGCAGCTTTCGCTCATCTTCCCCCAAGGCGCTGAAATAGGTGGCGTTAACCTGATAGTAAACATTTTTTTGGCCGTGCAAATCCTTGACCAGCCCGCCGCGGGCAACGACAGTTTGGATCAGGCGATCGATCTGCTCCTCCGGCAGAAGCCCTTTCAAATCCAGCAGAGGGATGCCGTCGTGGCAGCCCAGCATGGTAACGGTGCGGATGCCCTTTTGCTTCTGCTCCCGCGCCCACAGGCACAGAAAGTCGCCAGTGCCGCGTTCCAGCGCGTCGATCACCAATCCGGGCAGAAAAAAGTCATAACACGGGTATCCCTCCCGCGCAAGGCGCTCATAGGTTTTTTCGGCATAACTGGCGTGGATTTCGGGCAAAAGCGTCAGGCCGTACCGGTCGGCCATTTCCCGCAGGCGGCTCAGCAAGGCCCAGGTTTCCGGCTCGTTGAGAAAGTTGCGCCTGCCCGGCGCTTTGGGCGCATAGGCGAACGCGTCCAGCCGCACGGTTTGCGCGCCGTAGCCGGCGAGAGTAGCCAGCGTTTGCTCATAGTAGGCCCAAACCTCCGGGCAGTTCAGGTTCAAATCCATCTGCCCCAGATACTTGCGCCCCGATTCCAGCCACTCTGTAACTGCGGGGCGCGCGCGTTCCCAAACGCCGTAATCGATGCCATCAGGCGTTTGGCCCTCGTCCAGCGCTTGATTGACCCGCGCCGCCAGCGCTTGCGCGGCGGCGTACTGAAGGTTTGTTATGCGCATCAGGTCCTGTTCATCCACACGCGGGTAGCGAATTTCCTGATAAAACGTGTTCCAGTACGGCACGCGGCGGCCATCCGGAAAGCGAACCATCAGCAAGGGCAATCCCGGTTTGCGAAAAAACATATCCCGAATTTCTGATTCATATGGTTGAATGTAGCCGCCTTCGGTCATATCGCCGTGACCCTGCCAAAACCGGTTCCAATCAATAAAAAAGTCACGGTAGCGGGAATTTTCCCCGTTTTTGAGAATGTCCTGAAACTGCGGGGACAGCACGGAAGCGTGATTCACCAAAAAATCCAGTTTCAGGTTGATCCCCAGAGCGCTGATCGTGTCCAGATCATCCCGCGTGGCATACAGCTCGTTCAGCTGATAGTCAATGATTGAAAAACCCCGATCCAGATCGGTATTAAAAAGGCTGGGCAGGAGGTAGGCGGAAGCAAAGGCGCCGCGCATAGCCTCCTTTTGCAAAACGAGCACCAGATCGCTAAGGTTTGTGCCAAGACTGTCGGGATAAGCGTTCAGCATGGGCCCGTGGGTAAAAGAGTCGTAAATGGGCTTATCCATCGTTACGCCTCCGCCATCAGCCTGCGATAATCGCGGTAGGAACACAACTCGCCGGTTTTGGTCACAATCAGCTTGGCTTTGGACGCCTGCGCTTCCAGCTTTTGCTGCTCCAATGCAAGCACAAGGGTGGTAAACGGGCTGTCCGTCGCGCCGTCACGGTTGCGCGCCTTCCGGTACGCGAGGGTTTCGCTGGGCGTGCTGTTGAGCAGGATGGGCACGTCCACCCCGCGTAAATAGTCGCTGTTGCCATGCGTCCATTCCACGACGAGCACGCGCACAGCGGAAAAATCGACCGGCTCATACCACAGCGCGGTTTCTTCTCGGCCCATGCGCTTGAGCAGTATGGAGGGCGCGCCGTTTTTGAACTGGGACAGGATCGCGTTCAGCTCCGAAAAGTCCAGTTCTGCCGGCGTGCCTAAATAGCCAGCCAGCGACGCGCGGCCTTCACGCTGGTACGCGGCCAGCCAAGGATCGGCTTGCGCGAGGGCCGGGTCGGCGTCCCGATCCTCCTTTTGCAAGACACGAACCCTTTCCCCGCGTTCCAGCGTGTATAGGCCGTTGGAAACCAGCCCCTTCAGGCCGTCGGCGCGGAAAATGCGCAACCGCTCCGCATCGTTGAGCTTGGGGATGCGGTGCGGGTAATTGTCGCCGCTCAGGGTGTAACTGCCAATCCCGATCTGGGTAAAATAGTACGAAAGCAGCGACGCGGTTTCCGATTTGCCAACGCCGGACCCGCCGCACACGGCTAGCACGGCGCGGCCGTATGGGTTGGCCGCGAACACCTTCGGCAAAAGGGCGAGCAGCTCGGGGAAAATCACGTTCGCTTTTTGAATGTGGTTTTGTCCAATATGGATGCGGTCGCCCGGCATATCCCCCTGAGGGATGGTTTCCGGGATCGCGGGCGCTTTCCATGGGGCGGCTGACGACGGAATTCCGTTCATTGCAAGGGTTCCTCCTATTCAATCCTATCGTTTATCTGAGGCGCGCAAACCGCTGCGACATCCGGCGGAAAAATCGATGTTGTTCCGTTCCGCAGCGGCTCGGGACGCGCGGATTTCTAGCCAGGCGCGGCGACCGTTTGGGCGGCCCGCGTTCGCCTGCGGACTGAGATGATTATAATCGCGCATCGGCAAAATGTCAACCGATTGACATTGCATGCGTGCATATCAGCTTTTTCATTTGCACAGATGATTTGATGGATTGTTTTTCGTATTGAGTCCACATGCAACCGGTTTACATTACGTGCTTTCCCGTTCCACCAGCTGCACCGGAAAAATCGTCTGGGACGGTATGGGCCGTTCGTGAAAGTGCGCGATGCTTTCCACGGCAAACCGGCTGATATCCTCCACCGGCTGCCGAAGGGTGGTAATGGAGGGCATGAAAAGCGCCGCAAGGTCGATATCGTCATATCCGATTACGCGAAGCTGCTCCGGTACGGCAATGCCCTTACGGGTAACGGAGCGAATCAGCTCCGCTGCCAGAACATCGTTGGAGCAAAAAGCTCCGTCGATTTCCCCATGCAGCGCCAGAAAATCAGCGATCATATCCTGATAATCCATGGTGATGAACCGTTCCTCCGGATGCGTCTGGATGACCGGTTCCAGACCGTGCGCGCGCAGGGTTTGCTCAAAACCCTGCTGACGCAGCGAGGCGCTCATGCCCTGAAGCACAACGCCGCCGCTGAAATACGCGACCCGTCTGCAACCTTTGCGGATCAGCAGCTCCGCGGCCAGCTGGCCGCCGCCGAAATTGTCGGAGCATACCGAGGGGATGCGCGGCGAAATCATCCGGTCAACGGAAAGTATCGGCGCGTCAAACGCCACGCTTTCCGCCAAATCCTGCGTGTGGCTGGCGATAATCACGCCCGCCACCTTGTTGGCCTTGAGCATCGAAAAGTACTCGATTTCCTTTTGCCGCTCGTGATTGGAAACGCATAGCAGCAGCTTGAGGCCGTTGGCGGCCGCGGCGCGCTCCGTGCTGTCGATTACCTTGGCAAAAAAGGCGTTGCGAGCGGAAGGGACAATCAAGCCAATCATATTGCTCGTTTTTTTGGAAAGCGAACGAGCGATTTCATTGGGCCGGTAATCCAGTTCCCGCATAGCCTGCTGTATCCGCCGAATGGTGGTGGGGTGGACCTTGCCGGGGCGGTTAAGCATCCGGGATACCGTGGTTACGGTAACGCCCGCCCGATCGGCTACATCCTTGATGGTTGCCATGGCGCATTCACCTCGCTGCATGGATTCGCATACACAATAGCATGGCGGGCTGTGACTGTCAACCGCATGACATTCCCCCGCGCGGGTTTTTACCCACTCCGGTTATGGTCAGGTTCTGACCGGAACGGTATCGGCGCGGGGATGCGCCGGCGAACCGGCTTTGCCAAAAACGATCCGAGCGGTTAGAAAAGGATGGAAATACATGTGTATTTCAGGTATAATCAAAGAAAAAAACTGTGCAACGGAGGGGGAAGCGCGCTGAATGGCATCGCAGGCGTTAGAACGAGCATGGGCGCGGCAACAACAGCGAGCGGGGGATCGGTGGCGCCCACGCTTCCACATCAGCGTGCCGTCCGGTTGGCTGAACGATCCTAACGGGTTCTCTCTGGATCGGGGCGTCTATCGCCTGTTTTACCAGTACCACCCGTACAGCACCGTTTGGGGGCCGATGCACTGGGGTTACTGCACCAGCCGCGACATGATTTTATGGCGGGAGGAACCGGCCGCGCTTGCCCCGGATACCGTGGCGGACGCGGAGGGCTGTTTTTCAGGAACCGCCGTTACCCATCGGAGAAAACTTTACCTGATGTATACGGGCGTGTGCGTGCGGGATGGAGAAACCGTGCAGCAGCAATGCCTGGCAGTCAGCAAGGATCGCGCGCATTTTGTCAAAAACCCCGGCAATCCGGTGATTCCATTGGCGCTGTTGCCCGTTGGCGCATCGCCGCAGGATTTCCGCGACCCCAAAGTGCGGGCCGCGCGCGGGGGCTTTGACGCGATTGTGGCTTCCCGGGGGCCTGCCGGGGGGCGGTTGCTCCGTTTTTCGTCCCCGGATTTGCGGGTGTGGCGGTACCGGGGCGTTTATCTGGATGGGCTTGCCGACATGGCGGAATGCCCGGACGCGTTTCGCCTGCAGGGGCGGGATGTGGTCATTGCCTGCCAGATGGGCGCGGAGCCGCAGGCATGCGGCCCAGCGCAACCCGTGACCGGTTTTGTGGGCGTGGAGCGGCGGGGAAGGTTCCAACCGGTATCGCCGTCGCAGGCGCTGGAACAGGGACTGGATTTTTACGCGCCCCAAACAACGCAAACCGCCGACGGCCGCCGCGTTATGATCGGCTGGATGTGCCGCTGGGGATTGGTAACCCCGATGCACACGCAGGGTTGCGGGTGGAATGGCATCCTTTCCATCCCAAGGGAGTTGACGCTAAACCGGCAAGGCCGCCTGTGCCAGCAACCCGTTGAGGAGTTGAACGCGTACCGTGCGCAGGCGCGGGACTGGCCCCCCTTTGCGCTGTGCGACGGGCAAAAGGTGCTGGTTGAGCAGGGGCCGCCCAGTATGGACGTTGCCCTTGCGTTTACTTTGGCGAAAGGCGCGACGCTGACCCTGTGCGTGCTGCGCACGGGCGACGAGCAGGCGACGGTCACGTGCTCCCACGGTTTGCTGCGCGTAGACCGTTCCGCGTGCGGGTTTCCTTTTACGGCGGACGGCGGCCCCGAACCCTGCGCCCATGCCGAAGCGCCGATACCCATGGTGGATGGGCGCGTAACGCTGCGCGTGGTTGTGGATGGGAGCACGGTGGAAGTGTTTGCGCAGGACGGTTCAGTGGTGATGAGCATGCTGGCCTGCCCAAAGGGGGAAGATTACGGCTTTGCGCTGGTAGCCGATGGGCGGGTATCGGTGGAGCGTTGCACCCTCTGGCCGCTGGTCATGGGCTAAAGACATTGCCGCAGGGCAGCCCGCGCGAGTTGAAGCACAGCGCCCGCCGCAGCGAAAAGGGGTCGAGGGCGAAGCCTTTGTGGAGTGCATGGGCAAAACCGTCTGCCCCCGGGGCGCATGCGCCGTTGCCTGTTGGCTGGCACAGCTTTTGCGCCGGTGAAAAAGCCATGGTTTGAGGCGGTACGGAGATTTGCTGCGGGTTTTTTGTCGCTTGCGCGTAGACTAGCGGGCGAGGCAATTTGGGTATGATGAAACAGCGGAAAGGGCCTTGGCAGAACGCGGCGGCAGAAAACCCCGTTCATGGGCGCGTGACAGGCGGATTGGTTTTGCGTTATTTTTTTCCAATGAGCGGCGTATAATCTGGCCTCTGCCACCGGAAATATGGTATACTGAAACCCGATTCCAACGAGACGGCCCGGTCGCATCAATCGCATCGCCCATGCCCGAATCCAGCGGGCGTGGCTGTTCCTAACTTACAAATAAACCAATCTCGGGAGTGTGTGGCGCAATGGACCCTAAAAAGCTGTGCTTTCAGTGCATGGAGCCTATGGAAACAGAGAACCAGCGTTGCCCGGTTTGCGGGTATGATAACCGGCTTCGCACCAACGGCAGCGGGAAATTGCCTTTCAGCATTGTCAAAAACCGCTATGTCATCGGCAAGGCGTTGGGGCGGGGCGGGTTTGGCATTACCTATATCGGCATGGACCTCCTTTTGGAGCGCCGCATCGCCATCAAGGAATATTTTCCGGGCGAGCTGATTAGCCGCGCGGAAGGGCAGAGCTATCTGGTGGCGTATGACGATCAGAGCCAGCTCGCGTTTGAAAAGGGTCTGGAGCGGAGCATCACCGAGGCGCGTACCATTGCCAAACTGAACAACGTGCCCGATATCGTCAATGTGTTTGACGTGTTTCGCGCCAATTCCACCCTGTACATTGTGATGGAATATATCCAAGGGGAAACCTTGCGCGCCCGGGTGGCGAGCGCCGGCGGTCGAATTGCGCCCGCGGCGCTGATGCGGATGCTGGGGCCGATTTTTTCGGCGCTTACGCAGGTGCATGGAAAGCGGATTATCCACCGGGACATCAGCCCGGATAACATCATGTTCCGCGCGGATACCGGCCGGGCCGTGCTGCTCGATTTTGGCGCGGCCAATCATTATCAGACGGATGTGGAATCCGATCATTCCACCAACCTGCGCCCCGGTTATGCTCCGCCGGAACAGTACCGCACCAATAGCGTGCAGGATGCGCGCACAGACGAATATGCGCTTTGCGGCACCCTTTACTATGCCCTGACCGGCCAGAAACCTCTGGCCTCGCTGGAGCGCGCCTATGATAATGACGATCTTCAGCCGCCTTCCGCCCTTGGCGTTGCCATCGCCCCGGCCTTTGAGGCGGCGCTGATGAAGGGGCTTTCCCTGAATGCCAAGGACCGTTATGCGGACATCGCAACGTTGGAAAAAGCGCTGACGGAAGCCCTGCCCGCAGACGCGAACCGCAGCGGCGAACCGCAGACGACCCCCGAAATCAAACCGCAACCGATAACGCCTAAACTGGATGATCCGCAACGCCAGACGGATGAACCGGATTACGAAAAGACAATCGCCTACCCGGAGAACGAACTGTCCCAGCAGATTCTACCGAACGAACCCTCCAACCCCGATTCAGAAATCGGGCACACGGAAATCGCAGAGCACACGATCCTGTCTGACACTCCTTTTGAGGATGAGGAGGAGGACGGCTCCGAATTGAACCCCGAGGCATTCAGACAAGGCAAGCGCTTGAGCACTGAACAAACGCAAGTGGGGAAGGAAATCAAGGCGGATCCTACCCCCGAGCCGAAAGATAAGAAGGACATTCAGGACCCGCAAGATGGACCGGAGCCTGCCCCCAAAACGAAGAAAAGGGGAGCGTCCCGTTTGGCCGGCCTCATTGTCGGCGGCTTGGCGGTGCTTGCGTATCTCGTGGCCAACTGTGGCAATCCGATCAGCTACGGCGTTCAGATTCTGGTTTATCTGTTCACCTACCTGATTGCGTTTCGGCTGTACATCCGGCGGAACCGGCAGGCGCGGGCGGAGGCGAACGCGCCCCTTTCCACGGGGTATCTGCTGCGGTTGATCGCCGGCATGGCCCTGACGGCCATTGCCATGTGGCTGTGGTTTGCCTGGACGGTCACGCATGTCGCGACTCTTTGGATTGCGGTGCCTCAGGTTGCGGTTTATCTGGCTTGCATTCACATCATTTTCCATTCGCCAATTGTGAAACCCCAAAACCATGGACGTAAACAACTGGCGTTGTGTTTGATTGCAGTAATCCCATGGACAGTTGGCGGCCTCCTGCTGGCGGGGCATAGCCTTTTATGGGTGCGCGCGGCAGCTTTGAGCGCAACGTATCTGGTATCCTATTGGCTGCTGGGCTCTCGCCTGACCGACCGCCCGATACGCGGAACAGGACATCAACTGTACCTGACGTTTGCCGTGTGTGTACATGCGCTGATCCTGCTGTTATCTGCCATGGTGTGGGAGATTGCCTGCGTTGCCTGCGGGGTAACGGCGCTTGCGATGCTCGCGGGGATTCTCGGCTTCAAGCCTGAAAAGCAAATGAACAAAGCGCTCCGGATTGTGCTGCAATCCTTATTGGCCCTTGCGCTGGCGATGGCATTGCTTTTTGAAATCGGAGAAGTGCAATCCTCGGATCAGTCGTTTGGGGAGCCGTTTAACCTGTACACATTTGAGCCATATCAGGATGGAATCGCGCTAACCGGCTACTGCCTGCCTGCGAAAGTGCTGAATATCCCAGCCGAATACAATGGCTTGCCGGTACGCTTTATCACAAATGAATTTTTAAACAAGAACGGGGATCAGATTTATATCGCCGGGTTGGAACGGGCTTGCAGCGCGCTGTCGGAATGGCTGATACAGCCTGAACGGATTCATTTCCCCACAACGCTTACGGGAATTTCAAATTATACCTTCAACGGTTATCCCGATTTGGAATATGATGCGGAGGATGTGGATTCGCTGCGTTTTGGCCCGGGAGAATATTCAATTTATGAGTATTTGCGGGCGGGCATCGATGAATCTGACAATGTACGTGTTATCGGCTCCAATTTGGTTGGCTTTACCGCTGATGGGTTAGACGCGTATAATCCGAAAACGGTGAAATCCGGCAAGCAGAGTTTGAGATACTTTATTTATGACCATATCAATTACATTTGCCGCCACGCATATGTGCCAAACGGACGGGAATCTACGGAGATGGTCGACATCCGTTTTCCGAATTTGGAAGGGATCGCGCCTTTTGGTCTGAGCGACTATCATGCCTACCAGCTCACGATTCCGCAAGACGCGTATCTGGCAAGCAACAGCCTCTCAGGCGTGACGGTGGAGGACACGCTGACTCTGGAAAGCAACGTGACGGCGGCCACTCAGGCATTGGCCGGCTGTAACGTCACCAACCTGACCATCGGCGAAAACGTTACGCTGGGCGCGGACTCGTTTACGGCGAGCGGCTCCGGCAACAATGGATACGGAACCGTGAAGGATACGATCACCATCGGCAAAGGGCTGACCCTCGAAAACGGCTGCCTGGAAATTACCGGGTTTGAAGGTACGCTGGTGCTGGAAAAGGGCGCAACCTTACCGACGCTGAAACGCCTGTTTGAAAAGAGCTACCGCTATAAGTTGGTGTGCGATAAAGGCGCGATACTGGACGGCAACATCCCGGACGGCGTAAAGGTGAAATACCGGAAATAGGTGGCACATTTGATACTTGCCTTGGGCGGGTTGGCTTTGAGGGCTTTTCCTGCGCCGGAACGGCAAAGCGCGGAAACATCAAGCCTTACGGTGTTGTGCCGGATCGGCAGGCTTGTGCCGGCGATACGCGCCTCCGACGGCGGAGGCAATTGAAAAAGGACGGTGTATCCATGAACCGTACGGACGGACGCTCTCCCATGCAGGCACGGCCCTGCGCGATTGAACCTGATTTTGTGAAAACAGCCGGCGGCAGTTGCCTGATAACGGTCGGCAGCACCCGGGTTATCTGCACCGCGAGCGTGGATGAGGGCGTGCCGCCCTTCCTGCGCGGGCAGGGGCGCGGCTGGATTACTGCGGAGTACGCCATGCTGCCGGCCTCCACCGGCAAACGCAAGGCCCGCGACGGCGTTCACCGGGATGGCCGCAGTGTGGAAATTCAGCGGCTGATCGGGCGTTCGCTGCGGCAGGCGGTCGATCTGGAACGGTTGGGGGAGCGGACGATTACCTTGGATTGCGATGTGTTGCAGGCGGACGGAGGCACGCGCACCGCGTCGGTCACCGGGGCGTATGTGGCGCTGGTGATGGCTGTTCACCGGCTGATGAACGCGGGCCTGCTAGCCCAGAACCCTGTGATTGGGCAAGTGGCGGCCATCAGCGCGGGCCTGTGGGAAAACACGCCGCTTTTGGACCTGTGCTACCTGGAGGACAGCGCCGCGCAGGCCGATATGAACCTTGTGATGAACCACAAAGGAGAATTTATCGAGCTTCAGGGCACGGGCGAAGGCCGCGCGTTTACCAAACGCGAGCTGGAAACCTTAACGGACTATGGCCGCATGGGCATCCGTGGGCTGATGCGCGCGCAACGCCTCGCCTTGCACGGGTACGGCGATCTGCTGTTGCCGCTGCCAAGGCTGGTGGTGGCCACCGGGAATGCCCATAAGCTTAAGGAGCTTCGCGCTATATTGGGCGGTTTGTGCGAGTTGGTCACCATGCGGGACGTGGGCTTTGAGGAGGATATTGAGGAAAACGGCGATACCTTCGAGGCCAACGCAGCCCTGAAAGCCGAGGCTGTGATGCGCGCGACCGGCTTGCCCACCCTCGCGGACGACAGCGGCCTTGCCGTGGAGGCGCTGGGCGGCGCTCCGGGCGTGCGCAGCGCGCGCTACGCGGGGTCGCATGGCGACGACGGCGCGAACAACCGGCTCCTGTTGGAACAGATGCGGGGCCGGGAGGATCGAAACTGTAAATTTGTGTGCGCCATGGCGCTGGCCTTGCCGGCCCAGCCAACACAAACCGTGCTGGAGGAGTGCGAGGGCACGCTGCTGAGCGAGTACCGTGGCGATAGCGGTTTTGGGTATGATCCGCTGTTTCTGTATCCGTCCGGAAAAACTTTCGCGCAAATGAGCGAAAACGAAAAGAACCGGGTAAGCCACCGGGCGCGAGCCTCCGAAGCCATGCGGAAAGTGTTGCAGGAGGTGCTTTGAACATGAAAATTGTCGCCTTCAGCGACAGCCACGGCAACCGGGGCATGCTTTGCGACGCGGTAGAAATGGCCATGCGCGGCGCCCCGATTGATATCTGCGTGCATTGCGGCGACGGCGCGCGCGATATGGATTATGTGGAACCGATGCTGCGGGAAAAATCCCCCGAGGTACGGATTTATAAAGTGCGTGGCAACTGGGATGTCGGCGCGTTTGATTTGCCCGTCATGGAGCTGTTTGAGGCAAACGGCGTGCGCATGGTGGCCGCGCATGGGCACACCTTTCAGGTGAAAAGCGAGTACAGCAGCTATCTCAGCGCGGCGGAAGCCAAGGGCGCGAAGGTGGCGTTCTTTGGGCACACGCACCACCCCTTGCTGGAAATGGTTTACGGCGTTTACCTGATTAACCCGGGCGCAATCTGCCAGCGGTTGGCGGGCAACGTTGCCTATGCGCAGGTTTTGGTGGACAAGGACGGAAAAATTCGCGCGGATTTAATGAAATGGCTTTTCTAAGACGCTTTGGCCCGGATTGGGAAATCGGTTAGCCATAGCGCGCGCTTCGTGTTTGTGAGTAGCATCTTCCCCTTTTTTTATCAAGGGAATGTCGCAGAGCCCTATGCCGTTCATAGGATAGCCCTGTGGGCTGTTTGCTTTCTTTGATATTCAGACTGCGGCATCAGGCTTCGGGGTTTCAGCCAATGCCTCGGTGGGTTTCACTTTTAGAACTTGCCAAGGGATTTCATCTCTTGACCCATCTTTTGGACAGGCTGGGCGCCATACGTGCACGGTGTTCAGACCGTTGACAAACTGAATTGAGTCCATAAGCCGCACCCCATTGTGCCTTTGGCACTCGTGACGCGTATGTTGTATGGGTTGCCACATGAGGCCTCCGACGGGCATGGGGTAACGCGCTTGTGGGGTGCACCGGCGTTACCCTTGGCCCATTTTCGCTGTGACGAGGATTTTTCAGCAGTCAAGAGGGGGCGGAGATGATCTCCGCCCCCTTTGACTGTTTGAATGTTCGCTTGCACACCTGCGGTTTCCGCTTTACAGGTTATGGATTGCCGCCCTGCGTCTGTTGGCTGTTCTGGGGGGCGCCGTTTTGCTGGGAAGGCATTTGTTGGTTGCGGCTGTTATCGTTCCGGTTGCCGTTGCCATTGTCATTGCCAAACGGCTGGCCCTGCCCGTTGCCGGGCTGCTGGCCGTTCATGCCGCCCATGCCCATGCTGTCAACCGTGCCGTTAATACCGGCGCTGCGAAGCGTCTGGGTCATGGCCTCGCGGGCCTGCTGCATGGTGGAAAGGGCCGTTTGGATAGCGGTGTTGGTAGACGAGTTCTGCTGAATGGTTGCCCACAGGTTGGTCTGGTTTTCCGCGCTGAGCGCATCCGCCTGATCCTGCGTCAGCTGGCCCGCGTCCGCGAGCGCCTGCATGGCGGCTTTGCGGTCGTCGCCGGTCTTTTGGGTCGCTTCATAATAGGCTTTCAGCTGCGCTGCGGTCCAAGCGCTCTGGTCCATGTCGCTGAGCGATTTTTCCGCTTTGCGAAGCGCGGTGTAGCTGTCCACATCTGCCTGAGTGACCACGCCGGCGTTCACCAGATCCGCCAAAACGGCGTCCTCAATTTGCTCATACAGTGATACGGCGTTGTTGTAGACGGTTTTCTGATCGTCTGTCAGGCTGCTCAGGTCTACTGCGCCTCTACCTTGCCCGCGCCCAAACCCCATAGCATTCCCCGTCATAGCCTGCGAGGTTGCGGTCGAGGTCGCATCCGCGGCAGCCGTTGCTGTGCCGGTCGCGGTTTCCGCCATCGCCGCAAACGGGATGGCCGCAGCCAGTAAAACGGCGAGTGCAGTTGCTGCCAGATTCTTGTTCCGGACACCATGGCGAGTTAACATACGTTTCATCTCCTTAGTATTATCGTCCCTTTGTTCTATCAGGACAGTGCAAGTGTAACGCCGCTAAGCGAAAACGCGGTGAATGGTTTGCGCTTTTTGGGTGAATGGTTTGGTAAAGGTGCAAATCATCTTCTTGCCTTTCCTGTGAATGTTGCTATAATATTGCCCATACCGATTTGGTTGGAATGTGGGGATCGAGCATGCAGTTTAATGACCCATGGACCTCTGTTTTTGAGAACCTGCACGAAGGCGCGTATTTTGTGGACACGGATCGGAAGATCACGTACTGGAACAAGGGAGCCGAGCTGATTTCCGGTTACAGCGCGGCGGAGGTGATCGGCACCTGCTGCTATGACAATGTGTTGCTGCACACAAACTGCGACGGCATCCAGCTTTGCATGAGCGGATGCCCGCTTTTGGACAGTCTGCAGCGTAACGAAATCAACTCGGCTTCGGTTTATCTGCAACACAAGGCGGGCTATCGCGTGCCCGTGTCGGTGCGCACGGTTCCCATCACGGAAAACGGCAGGGTGACCGGCGCATTGGAAATATTCCAGACCCAGCAGGACAAATCCGGCAGCGCGTCCCACTTGGAAGAATTGAAAATGCTGGCGCTGACCGATCCGCTGACGTCCCTGCCCAACCGACGGTATACGGAATCGTTTTTAGCCTCGAAAATCAGGGATGCGAATCAACTGGGCATTCAGTTTGGCATCCTGTTTTTTGATATCGATCATTTCAAAAGCCTAAATGATCGCTACGGCCATGCGGCCGGCGACGGGGTACTTCAAAACCTGGCCCATACGTTCATCAGCAATTTCCGCAGCACGGATCTGATTGGCCGTTGGGGCGGCGAAGAATTTTTGGGCATATGCGTCTGCGCCGATGCCGGCAAACTGTTGCAAATAGCGGAAAAAACCCGCGTATTAACGGAAAACACCGTTACGCAGGCTCAGGAAGATAAAATTCAGGTGACGATTTCGGTAGGGGTGACTCTGTACCGGCCCGGAGAAACCCCGCAACAGGCGATTGCACGGGCGGACGCGCTGATGTACCGTGCCAAAGCGGAGGGCCGCAACCGCACCGCCGCAGGCTGAAACGCGCCGCGCCTGATCGGACTTGCCTTACGGCTTGCCCGATCAGACGCGGCTTTCTTTGCCCGGCGGGGTTTTACCGGCGGATCAGCAGCACGGAAACATCATTGACGTTTGTGCCCGTAGGCCCGGTCACGATCAGGCCCTCCACCGCGAGCAGGGCATGGTATGCGTCATTATTCTGCAAGGCGGCGTAGGCGTCCACGCCCCGCGCTTCCAGCAAGCCGGCGGTGTCGCCGTCCACGTAGCCGCCCGCCGCGTCGGTGGGGCCGTCGGTTCCGTCCGAACCCAGCGAAAACACAGCTGTACCCGGTAATCCGCGGATGCCCTGCGCGGCGGCCAGCGCCAGCTCCTGGTTGCGCCCGCCCAGACCGTTGCCCTGCACGCGCACAACGGTTTCCCCGCCGGCGATCAGCGCGAGGGAACGTTCCGAATGTTGATGGTAACGGGCCAGCGCGGCGAAAAAAGCGCCTGCCTCCCGCGCAATACAGTCCAGCGAATCTGTCAGGATCAGCGGATCATACCCCAGATCACGCGCCGCTTGCGCCGCAGCGAGGCATAGCTCCCGCACGCTTCCGGTAATCACCGTTTCCACATTACTCAGGGTTTTGGGCGTTTCCACGCGCAGCAGGGCTCGCATGCTGTCCGTCAGGGTCAAACGGTACTGATCCGCGATGCGCACGGCATTTTCGACGGTGCTGCTGTCCGGGTAGGCCGGGCCGGAAGCGATCATATCCAGCGGGTCCCCGATTATATCGGAAAGCACAATGGAATAAACCTTGGCAGGCAGGCAATGGAGGGCGAAACGGCCTCCCTTGACTTTTGAAAAGCGTTTGCGGATGGTGTTCATTTCAACAATATTCGCTCCACAGGCTAAAAGTTCGCCTGTGAGCGCGGCGGATTCCGCGGCGCTGATGATGGGGGATTCAAACAGCGCGGACCCGCCGCCTGAAATCAGCAGCACAACGGTATCCGCCGCGCTCAGGCCGGAGGTTAGTTGAAGCGCCGCTTCTGTTGCGCGAAAAGAATTTTCATCCGGCACCGGGTGCCCGGCTTCATAGATGGCAAGCCCCGGAATTTCGCCTCGAGCATGCCCGTATTTAGTGATGACCAGCCCCCCGCCAACGCGGTCGCCCAGCGTCTGCTTGGCCGCGTTGGCCATAGACCATGCGGCTTTGCCGATGGCAACCAGTATCACACGGCCGTCCGCGAAGGTTTTACCCTCCAGCGCGCGGCGCACCGCCGTGTCCGGCTGCACCGCCTCGATGGCTCGCGCGGTGATGTGGTCGCAGTCCTCCCTCAGGCGCATGTCCGTCACTCTCCCGTTGAGCAGGCCAGCCATAAAAAACTTGCCTGCCGTTCATTTGGGCGTTGATTCCGCGCATCCCAAGCATGCGATGCGCAAGCAGGCGCCGGCTTAACGGGTTGTTTCCCGTATGCGTGCCGGGCCGCTGTGGCAAAAAAAGGGCCGGACTGTTCCAGAACAGTCCGGCCACAGGTGGCTCAGTGCAGGAACAGGGATACGATCATTACGCCGATCATGGAAGCGATACCGACGACCAGCGTGCCCAGCGTCTGCGTTTTGTAACCGTCCTGCGTGCTCATGCCGCCAAAGTTGGTTACAACCCAGAAGTAGCTGTCGTTGGCATGGGACACGGTCATCGCGCCCGCGCCGATGGCAATAACCGTCAGCGAAGCCAGCGCGGGGCTGCTCAGCCCCAGGATGGGCAGCAACGGAGCTACAATGCCTGCCGTGGTGGTAATGGCCACCGTGGAGGAGCCTTGCGCGGATTTGAGAATCGCGGCCAGCAGGAAGGGGAACAGCAGACCGATGTTTTGCAGCGTTGTGGCGTTGCTCTTAATAAAGTTCACAATATCGGACGAGGCGATCACCTTGCCCAGCACGCCGCCCGCGGCGGTGATGAACAGGATGGGGCCGACGGTTTTCAGGGTTTCGTTGGTCAATTCATAAAAGTCTTTCCCTTTGCCGGCAACAAACAGGCTGATGATCGCAATGATCGCGCCGACCGCCAATGCGATGATCGGGGTGCCGAGGAAGGCGAGGAAGGGAACGCTGATTTTGGCCATGGCAAACGCGGAGGCGATGCCCATCAGCAGAATCGGAACCACGATGGGGGCGAAAGCCAGCCAGCCGCTGGGGAGCTTACCATACTCGGCCACAAGCTGCTCGTAGGTTTTCACGTTTTCAGCGTTTTCTTCATCCTCGGTGGATTTCACTTTTTTGCCGATGATCTTGGCAAAGAAGTAGCTGGCAATCAGCGGCGGGATGGACAGGAGCACGCCAAGGCCGATGACCAGCAAAAGGCTGTCGCCAACGCCCAGCGTGCCGGCGGCGGCGATGGGGCCGGGTGTGGGCGGGATGAAGCAATGGCTGATGTACAGGCCCATGGAAAGCGCGACCGTCATGGCTACGCTGCTTGTGCCGGTGCGCTTGACCAGCGCCTTACGGATGGGGTTGAGGATTACAAAACCGCTGTCGCAGAACACAGGGATGGATACGATCCAGCCCATCAGTTCAATGGCCAGCTCCGGGTGCTTTTTACCGACCAGATGAACCACGCTGTCCGCCATTTTCAGGGCGGCGCCGGTCTTTTCCAGCAGGGTGCCCACAAGCGCGCCAAAGATAATCACAATACCGATGCTGCTGAATGTGCCGCTGAACCCTGCGCCGATTACATCGGCGATGCCCAGCACGGCGGTGCCGTCCGCGGCGGTGTACTTATACAGCGGAATCCCCGCGATCAGTCCGAAAATCAGTGCGACGCCCATGATGGAGAGGAACGGGTGTACCTTAAACTTGCTGATGGCGACAATCATTACCACGATTGCCAGAACGAAAACGATAATCAGTCCGATACCGGTCATGGTCAGCCCTCCTTATACAATGTGGCCCTTTGTTGACCTCATTATACACGTTTGAGAAAACCATGCTATGGCATGCGATACAAAGTATCCATGTTTTTATTGGCATGGATAACATTCTCCTCCTCGGCGAGGGTTTCATCCCCTTCGGATTCCAGCTCCAGCTTGCCGCCCAAGTCGTGGTAAAAGTGGATGGCGTTATAGTACAGCGATGAAAAGCGGATGCTGCGGGGATCGTAGCCCGTTTTTTCGTGCAGCAGGCGCAACCGGTACTGAAGCGTGTTTTTATGGATGAACAGCGCCTGCGCCGCGTGCGTGATGGAGCCTTCCAGGCCGTAGTAGGTATCCAGCAACGCGATCCAGCCTTCGATCTCCTCCAATGTGCAGTTACGAAAGATGCGGCGGATGTATTCCAGCTTGATAAGGTCCGGGATTTCACCGGAAAATATCTCCATGTTGATGCTGTCGTACAGGCGGATATCGCGGCTGGGCGAACGCATGCAGGTGCGGAGCGCCTTTTGCGCGTGCTGGTAAGCGGCGCGGATGTGCACGTAGCTGCCTACGGCGTCATCAATCCCCACGCATACGCAAAGCGCTTCGTCGGTTTCAATGCGCGCCTTCACGGCCTTGGCGTAGTCCAGCATGCGCGCGTCATCCGCACGCGGCACAAGGCAAACCAGCGCGCTGCCGGATTTGAACACGATCGGTTCGGTCAGCGGGCTTAAAATCTTGCGCACGCTGCCTTCTGCGGCGTCGATGCTGCGTTGCAGGGCCACGTTGGCCGGGCCGCGGCGGGGGATGACGCCCACCAGCAGTATGCGGCGCGGATCGGTAATGTCAATGCCGATCTGCCGGCCGTTTTCCACCATCTGGCGGTTGATTTCCTGCGGTTGACCATGAATCCAATCGTTCAAAAACCGGGCGCGGATGCGCTGTTCCACGTCAATTTCCTGCCGCATGGCAATATCCAGCAGCAGGATTTCCGTCATTTTTTTGATGATTTGCCCGTATTTTCCCACCTTTTTTTCCGGGCCGGTTACGCCGATCACGCCGATAATGTCGTTTTGAAATTCGATGGGCAAGTTCAGGCCGGGCTTGGCCCCCATATATTCCTCGTTGCCATGGATGGTCAGGCTTTCCAGCTTTTCCTCCACAACGCGCTTGGCCCCCGCGTGAAAGGTGCCGATGCGGGCCGGATCGGTGCTGGCGATAATCATGCCCTCGTGATCCATCATATTCACGCGCTCGCCGATGATGTTGCTGATTTCCTGTACAATTTTCATGCAACTGCTTTTGGGAAATTTCATGCGCCACGCCTCCCCCGCACGTTCTGAAGATAGCTGTATGATAGGGCGTTTGAAGCGGGTTGTCAACAAAACGGCGCGGAGCGCTTTTGCAGCGCCTCAGGCCAAAGCATATTCATTGCGGCGCGGAGGCGCTTTGCCTCCCCAACGGCTGCCCGGCAAGGCTGTAAAAAGGCAAACGAAAAACTCGACGAAAAACTGAAAACGGTCTATACTGCTTTTTATACTTGCCCAGAAGAACCGGGCGCGGTTCGCCCTTGTCAACACGGCCGGGTTTTCCGGGCAGGGTAGTCGGCGAAAGCTGGTTGGAATTCAGCAAAGGAAAGCGAGGGGGTTCCCTGTGGTTGAAACCATCAAACAGATTTTTTTAGACGCGGGCGCGGATCTTTGCGGAGTGGCGAATATCGAGGCTTTTCAGGGTACGCCGGAGGGGTTTCATCCCACTAACCTGTACCCTGACTGCCGATCCGTGGTGGTGTTTGCCAAGGCCCTCCCCAAAGGCGCCACGTTGGTAAGCCCCAGAATCGTGTACCAGCAATACAACTCAAAAAACCTCGTGGAGCTGGACCGGATTGCCTTTCTGGCTTCAGGGCGAGTGGAAGCGGCGTTTCCGGATGCGATTGCCGTACCGATCCCGTCGGATGGGCCTTATGAGTATTGGGTTCCCGAAACCATGGAGGGGCGCGGCATCCTTTCCATGAAGCACGCCGCGCTGCTGGCGGGGCTGGGTACGCTTGGGAAAAGCACCTTGCTGCTGAACCGCCGGTTCGGTAACCGGCTTAGCATTGGCGCGGTGCTAACCAATCTGGACTTGCCGACCGATCCACCTGCGGAAAGCATTTGCATTCCGGGGTGTCGCGTGTGCATCGAGGGCTGCCCGGCGCACGCCATCAACGATAGGGGCGTCGATCAGCAGCTGTGCAGAAAGCATGCCTACGGCGTAAACAGCCGGGGCTTCGATGTGACCAACTGTAACGCTTGCAGGACCCAATGCCCGATGGCGTTGGGGCAGGCGGTCGAATCACCATTGTCCAAGCCGTAAGGCTCAGGGGCATAAGCCGTTGCAGGGAGATAAGCGTAATGGAATACGGCAGCGCGCGATCCGTTACCACAAACGGATAGCACGCTGTTTCATAGGGGGACGGCACTATATACAAAATCGGGAAAATGGAAGAAACTCCTTCCTCGGCTAAGGGCGAATTAACGCCATGGGGCTCAAAGGCCAAGCGCGGGAAAGAAGCTTCCATAAATAATGTACCAGAAAATGAAAGGAATGTAAAAATACAGGATTTGCAGACAAAGGATACGAAAAAACAGCCTTTCCTGTCGTGAACGAATTAACGCCAAGAGACTCAAAGGTTGAGGCAGGAAAGACCATTAAGAATAGTATAGTGGAACCGGAAGAAAAAGTAAAGAAACTGATACGGAACGGATACGATGGGATACGCTGTTTGGATCAATGGGTTCCGCCGGGTTCACGGCACCCAGTTTCACAAGCCAGCTCTTGATTGACAAACCAAGTTACTGGTTTTATACTGGCTTTATCACTGAATATGGCAGATTGCCGTGAAAGAAACGGAGCGATGCCCATGCCAGAGCGGGAAACCCTGGCCCGTTGCCTGCAAACCGCGCTTTCCACCGGAGGCGATTTTGCGGAAATTTTCTGGGAAGATAAGGACGAACTGAACATGCGCTGCGCCCAAGGCGCGATGCAGGGGGTGACGACCGTGCGCATTCACGGCGCGGGCATCCATCTGCTGCAAGAAACGCGCAGCGTGTATGTTTATACCTGCGACACCTCCGCCCCGGCCCTGATGCGCGCGGCCGAACAGGCCGCGACGCTGCTCCGCACGCCCAAGGCGGAAGCCGTTCCGGCCATTACGTTTGCCATGCAGCGTTACGCTGCCCCAAACCCGGTGGAAATTTACCCGGGCACGGTGGCGCACGGGCGGAAGATTGCGATCCTCAAAGAGATGAACCAAGCCGCGCGCTCTACCCCTGTGGCGATTCGCCAGCTGAATGCGGATTACTTCGATACCGACCAGCGCATTACGGTGGTCAACTCGGAGGGCCTGTGGGCCGAGGATCGGCGGGTCGCCAGCCGCGTTCGCCTGCAAGCCACGGTGGAGGCGGGCGGGCAATCGCTGTACGAGTGGGGCGATTATACCCGACCGCAGGGCTTTGAGGCTTTCAGGAACGCGAATGATACCGCCGATTTTGCCAGGCATTTTGTGCTTGACCTGGAAGCAGGCTTGAAAGCGGAAAGCGCCCCTTCCTGCGTGGTGCCGGTAGTGTTTGAAGCCGGCTGCGGCACCCTGTGGCACGAGGCGTGCGGGCATATGCTGGAGGCGATTGCCATCGCGGATCAGGCCAGCCCGTTTGTGGGGCTGTTGGGGCAAAAAATCGCTTCCGATCGGGTAACCCTGTGTGATGACGGCAGCATCCCCGGCCTGTACGGTTCCACCGCCATGGACGACGAGGGGCACCCCACGCAAAAGAATGTGCTGATTGAAAACGGCGTGCTGAAAGGCTACCTTTGCGACCGGTTCAACGGCAGGCGCATCGGCATGCCCTCCACGGGCAGCGGCCGCCGCCAAAGCTACGCCTTCGCCCCCAGCTCCCGCATGAATAACACCTATCTGGCGGTTGGCGCAGACGATGAGGAGGAGATGATCCGCACCGTAGCCGACGGCCTGTATGTGAAAAAGCTTGGCGGCGGCAATAGCGGGCGGGAGTTTTCCATCGCTGTAAGCGAAGGGTATTGGATTCAAAACGGGCAGATCGACCGCCGCGTCAAGGGCCTGACCCTGAATGGAAGCGGCGCTGAGCTGATCCGCAAGGTGGACCGCGTGGGCAAACGCAACGAGTATGAGGAGAGCGGCGGGTTCTGCGGCTCGTCCTCGGGGCTGTGCCCGGTAACGGCGTTTCAGCCCCGCGTGCGCATCAGCGAAATGGCCGTAGGCGGGGAGGGCTGAGCGATGATGGATGTAAGCGGATACCGTGCGGCCTTGACCGCCGCGGGTGGCGACGGATTGTGGGCGGAGGTTAACGCTCATGAAAACGGGAGCATGCTGGTTTGCGTGGTCAACGGCGAAGTGGAACGCACGGCGGCCAACCTGCAAACAGCGCTGTATGTGCGGGCGGGCGGCGAACAGACTGGCGTAGCGTATACGCAGGATGCGGAGGAAAACCCGACTGAGGTGATCCGCCGCGCTGTGGAAAACGGGAAGTACGGAGAAGGCGGCTCCACCGATGTTCTTTTGGAGGCAAAACAGGAACATTGCGCGCGGGAAACCTCGCCTGCAGCCGTGGAAACACTGGTTGCAATTGGCAAGGAAGCCTGCGAACAGGCGCGTTTACAAACGCCGGATCTTCAGTATGTGAAGGCTGAGGTGCGTGCCGATACGTGGCGCAATGCCGTTGTAAACTCCAAAGGGCTGGATGTGGACGCGTCCCGGCAGGTATACTGCGCGGCGCTATCGGCCATGGCGCAACGGGCGGGCAAGCAGTATAACGCGCAGGCGCACGTGACGGCGGCCACGCCGGAGGGCCTGCAACTGCGGGCGGCCGCCGCTCGCGTGGCGCAGGCGATGGAACGCCAGTTTGAGCCTGTCCGGCTGCAATCCGGCGCATATCCGACCGTGCTGGACAGCTCGGTGGTCATCAATATTTTCACTACGGCGTGGCAACTGTTCGCGGCAACGAAGGTGCTCGGCGGTTCCTCCGCGTTCTACGGCCGGCTGGGGCATACGATCGGCAGCAAGGCGCTGACCGTTACTGACCGGGCGGCGCGGGAAGGCTGCGGCTATGTGTTTCCGGTGGATGACGAGGGCGCGTCCGGTCAGGATACAGCGCTGATGCGAAACGGCGTGCTGACGGGGCTGCTGCATACCGGAGCAACCGCCGAAAAAATGGGGGTAAAGCGCACGGGCAACAGCGGACGGGTGGCGTTGCTGACCGGCTCCATCCCTACGGAGCTGATTCCGGTTCCCAAAATCCTGTGTGTGGAGCCGGGGCAAAGAAGTCGCGCGGAACTGTTGGCTTCCATGGGGGATGGGGTTCTGATTGCCCAATCCTTTGATGTGTTCCACTCCATCAACATCGGGAGCGGCGATTTTTCGATTCCGTGCCGGGGCAGCCTTGTCAGGGACGGGGTTTGCGCGTACAATGTAACAGGGTTGACCCTGAGCGGCAACCTGAACGACCTGTTTGCCAATGTGGAAGCGGCAGGAAACGACCTGTGGATTGACGAATTTTTGCTGAAAAGCTACTGTATCGGCGCGCCGAGCCTGCAAATCAGGCAGATGCAGGTAAACGGCAAAGGTTGAAGCTGGCTGGGGGCGGAAAGAACGCCGTGCATGCACGGCGACTGACTGCTGAAAAAACCTCGCCGCAGCGAAAATGGGTCAAGGGCAAAGCCCTTGTGGGGTGCATCGGCATTGCCCTTGCCCGCCGGAGGCCTTATGTGGCAACACATACAGCGTTAGCACCACGAGTGCCGAAGGCACAATGTGGTGCGGTTTATGGACTCAATTCGGTTTGTCAACGGTTTGACGCCGTGCATGCACGGCGACCGGCTTGTTAAAAATGGGGCAAGGAATGAAACCCTTTATCGGGTTCCAAGCTGGGAACCATTGCCGCGGTTTGGCGCGGGCCTAAAGCCGGATGCCACGGCACTGGAACCAGAATGAGCGAACAGCCCGCATGGCTGTAAAGCAAGCGGCGACAGCCGCCCGTAAAGGCCGCGCCGCTTGAAGCTCAGATTTCCTCGGGGGTCAGTTGCAGATCAATGCGAAGGTTTTCCAGCGCGGCGGCCACATCGCGGTTTAGCAGCGCCTGAACAATGGCGGGGTGGCGGCTGTCCTCCATGCTAAAGCCGCCCTGCGAAGCGTTGGTGATGGCGTAGCGGCAGATTGGCCCCATGTAACCGTACATGGAATCAAAGATGTACGGCGAGCCGGAAAGCTTGGCTACGCGCAGGTGAAAGCGGGAGTTGATGGTATCGTAGGGGTCGTTCCCGGTTTGCTCAATGCTCAGGATTTCCAGCAGGGTAGAAATTTCCGCGTCGGTGCAGCGCTTGATAATTTCCCGCATGGCGAAGGCTTCTACCTGATAGCGCACGCGTTGCAGCTGCTTTGCCTGATAGGCGGTAATCTCGTTAATCAGATAGCCCTTGCGCGGATAGCTGACCAGATATTTGCCGCTGCAAAGCCGCTGGAGAATTTCGCGCGCCGTAACCTTGCTGATGCCATAACGCTGGGCAACGCCTTGCTCCAGCAGAATTTCACCGGATGCCATTTCTCCGTTGACAATCGCGTCCCGCAGTTTTTCATAGACGGTATCGGCCAAAGTCGGCTTCATGGTTTATCCTCCGCGCACATGCTGAAACAATTATAACAACGCGCGGGCGGCAAGTCAAACTTTGATTCTCGTGGGCCGTCCCGGTTGTGGCCTGCGGTTTGCGCCCATGGCAGACGGGGCGGCTGCGTGCCGGCTGGAAGGCGCCGGATACCGCCAAGGCGTAAGCGGGCGGATTGCGTCACCCATTTTGATACCCTGTAAGGAGGGCAGCCCATGTCACTGACGGCGGAAGTGTACGATCAAATGCGCGCCGACCTGCACGGCCTTGTGTTTGGCGGCAATGAGTTTTTAAATGAGGATGCGCTGGCAAAACGTTATGGGGTCAGCAAGGCGCCGGTGCGGGAAGCCTTGCGTCGCCTTTGCATGGAAGGCGTGCTTGTGAGCTACCCCCGAAAAGGTTACCTGATCGCCAGCGTAACCCAGCAGGAACTGGCGCATGCGCAGCATTTGCGATTGCTGACGGAAGGGTATGCCGTGGAGCTGGCCGCCCGGAACGCGACTCCGGAGGCGTTAGCCGAGTTGCTTGCGCTGGCGGAGCAGCCCTATACGTTGGAACACAACACACAGTTTCACAGCGCGCTGGCGGTGTTGGCGGAAAGCCGCACCTTGCTGGATGTGGTTTGCCGACTGATGAGCACGGTGGAACGACCGCTTTCACTGCGCAATATGACAGCCCAGCCCGATCAAATGCGGGAAACGCATGTGCGCCTGGTAAAGGCGTTGATGGCCGGGGATGCGGCAGCCGCTTTGCTGGCCCTTGCGGAGGATCTGGAACCCTGAGCACTTTCGTAACCTGACAGGCTCCATTCGACGGAAAAAATGATGTAAGAATAGGTTTTGCCCCAGACTGCCCTGTTCCTTCCTTCAGTAATGATTAAACTGCATAAGTTTGGTTTCATTCCTTGGGGGGCAGTCTTTGCATGATGAGCAACTGTAAACCCTTCGCCGCGGTGAAAAGGGGTCAAATGCAAAGCCCTTGCGGGGCGCATCAGGGTTCTCCCTTGCCCGACGGAGGTTGTGCCGGCAAGGCGTTCAGCATAAGCACTTCGTGTGCCGTAGGCGCAATGCGGCGTGGCTGATTGGCACCATTCGGTTTGTCAACAGCCTGAACCTGATGGGCAGGGAGCCGAACGACATAAGCATGGGTGCTGTTCCGATAACCATCTGCTCAACCTGCCGGGTACTTAACCCTCATCCGGCATTACAGGCGCAGGCCGAAGATGAACTGGGACCTGCGCCTTGACCCTGACCCCTGTGCAGCTGAATGGAAATGCAGATGCAGAAAAAGTACAAAGAACACGCCCCTTTGTTTGCGGTTTTGCATTGACAAAGGGGTGAAGCATTCGCTATACTATGCCTAACTTAGCTACTGAAATGTTCAGTAGAAAGTTTACGGAAAGCGCGGTGAGCGGTACGGAGTTTGATTTTGAGACGGTGGCCGATGCCTGCGACATGGATACAGGTACGCCCTACAATCCCGCGCAAACGATGATGTCCGGCGCGCAGCTTCATTTTAAAACCGCCCCGTGCGTGGTGGACGCGCTAACCCGTCGCGCGCAGTGCGGCCTGTTTGGCTATACCGAGTCGGATGTACCCGCCTACCTGAGCGCGATTGAAAGCTGGATGCTACAGGCGCGCGGCTGGAAGGTTGAGCGGGAGTGGATCGTCCCCTCCTATGGCACGTTGCAGGCGATGTGCGCCGCGATCCGTGCCTTTACCGAACCAGGGGACGGCATTATCGTGCAGCCGCCTGTGTATGTGCTGTATGACCGCATCCTGACCCGAACCCGCCGCGAACGGGTGGAAAACCCGCTGATTCTTGAAAACGGTTGCTACCGGATGGATTTTGAGGGGCTGGAAGCCTTGATGGCAGAACCGCGCAACAAACTGATGCTGCTGTGCAACCCGCACAACCCGATCATGGATGTGTGGAGCCCGGAAAGCCTTCGGCGCGTTGCGGAACTGGCCAAGCGGTACGGTGTGCTGGTGATTTCGGATGAGATTTTCGCCGAGCACGTTTTTGGCGCTACGGTCATGACACCCTACGCGACCCTGCCCGACGCGCAAAACAACTGCATCGTATGCACGTCGCTTGGCAAGGCTTTCAACTTTACCGGGGAAAGCCACGCCAATATTATCATCCCCAACCCCGGCATCCGGGAGCGCTACATTGCCCAGCGCAATGAGGATCATTACGGAAGCCTGAGTCCGTTTATGTACACGTCGGTGCTCGCGGCGTACACCCCGGAGGGCATGGCGTGGATTCGCGCGCTGGTCGGCCACGTGGAAGCGCGAATCCCGCGCATTGGCGCGTTCCTTACGGAAAATTTGCCCAGCGTCGCGATTTGCCGCCACACGGCGGGCACGCTGCTCTGGCTGGATTTTCGAGCTTTCGGCATCACGGAGGACGCGCTGCACGCCCTGTTTGACCGCGCCGGGGTCATCATGGACCGCGGCAGCAAGTATGGCGAGCAGGGGAAGCTGTTTTCGCGGATGCAGATTGGCATGCCGGACAGCGAGCTGTTTCCCGCGCTTGGCCGCATCGCGGAGGTTTTTCACCAAAACGGCCTCGCCTAGGTTGGTCGGTCCGTTACGGGCCTGCTGATATTTCACAAGAGGAAAGGGGTATCTTTCATGAAAAAAACGCTTGCCTTTCTACTCTGCGCACTGTTCCTGCTTACCTCCATGCCCCTTGCATTGGCGCAAGCCCAACTGGCCGACGATCAGACCTTCACCTTCGCCAGCGCGAACGATCTTACCACGCTGGACGTGAGCCTGATGAACGACGAAATGTCCGGCTTGGTCATGTATGCGGTCAACGACGCGCTGATTCGCCATGAAGATGGCAAGGTAGTGCCCGGCATCGCCGAAACGTACGACGTATCGGATGATGGCCTGACCTACACGTTCCATCTGCGCGACGCGCAGTGGAGCGACGGCGTCCCGGTAACCGCCGGGGACTTCGTCTACTCCTGGATGCGCACGCTCGACCCTGCCACCGGTTCTTCCCAGGTGGAAAACTTCAATTCCATCAAGGGCGCGATTGCCTATTACAGCGGCGAAAGCACCGACCCCGCGACCGTTGGCATCACTGCCGCCGATGACAAAACGCTGGTCGTCACCCTTGAGGCGGCCGATCCCTTCTTTATTGAATCCATGGCCCGCGGCATCAACTTCTACCCCATCCGTAAGGATTATGTGGACAAATACGGCGCGGATTATGCTTCCAGCCCTGATAAATTCATCGGTTGCGGCCCCTTCACCCTGACAGAGTGGGTGCAGACCGCTTCCCTCACGATGGAGAAAAACCCCACCTACTGGGACGCCGCCAATATCTCCCTCAACAAAGTGGTGGAGCTGATCGTGGGCGACGCCAACACCGCCTCCGGGATGTACGACCTTGGCGAGGTGGACGCGCTGTATTCCCTGAACACCGCCCAAACGCTCACCTATCCCGAGTACAAGAGCAAGGAAAGCGGCACCACCCTTCAGTTCCTTAGCTTTATGACGGAGGACGGCAAGGTGATGGCTAACCAGAACCTGCGGCTGGCCCTGAGCTGGGCCATTAACCGCGAGGCTGTGGTGAACGCGGTCAGCGCCCCCGGCACCACCGTGGCGGACCGTATGGTCATTCCTTCGCAAACGCTGGACGGCGAATCCATCGCGGCCACCTATCCGGCAACCGACGGCATCCCCGCGCAGGGTGATGTAAACAAAGCCAAGGAGTACCTGAACGCCGCGCTTGCGGACCTTGGCCTGACATCAGCGGATCAGTTGCCGACCATCCGCTATGTCGCCATGGAATCCTCCACCCACAAGGCCATGGCGGAAGCCCTGCAGGCCCAGTGGCAGCAGAACCTTGGCGTCAAGGTGGATATCGACATCCGCCCCGTGCCTCAGGCGATTGGCGCGTTGCTCTCCGGTGATTTTGACATCTTTCTGGTCAGCACCGACGCGGGCGTAGACCCAGACACCCTGCTGAGCAACTTTGTGGTAGATGGCAGCAACAACTATTCCCACTGGAACAATCAGGACTACACCGATCTGATTAACGCGCAGGCCTTTGAAACGGACTACGCGACCCGCTTTACCACGCTTGTAAAGGCGGAGCAGATGATCCTGGACGCGGCTGCCGTTGCGCCGCTATGGGCGCCGGGCGGGGCTTATGTGGCCAAGGACTATGTGCAGGGGCTTAGCTTTGGCACATGGACCGGCTCCATTGAGTTCCTGCATACGACGATTCTGGCACACTAAGCGGCGCTTGCGCGCCTTTGGGAAGGGGACTGAGGTCCCCTTCCCAACCTTCCCCCGGGACGGCGCTTGCGCGCCTTTGGGAAAGGGACTGAGGTCCCCTTCCCAACCTTCCCCCGGAGACGGCGCTTGCGCTCCTTTGGGAAAGGGACTGAGGTCCCCTTCCCAACCTTCCCCTGGAGTGGCGCTTGCGCGCCTTGGGGGGCGGGGATGCGTTTCACTGGCTCGTTTTTCCTTGGGGCGGGGGTGTGAACTGGGCAGCGGTTTTTTCGGTAAATGGGGTTTGACTGGATGCTTGGGTTTCGGGGTCGAACCGAACGGCGATATGCGGTATAATGGGTGTGCCGGTAACGCGGGTTTAGGGGTATTCGTTTTGTTGCGGGTTTTGCGTCGGGGTTACGGCTGGCGTTTTTTGCGGGGTTTGCGCGTCGGCGTCGTGCTCCATCATTTGGCAAAGGGAGGCCAGCATGGGCAAGTATATTGTAAGGCGATTGGTCATTTCCGTCCTGACCCTTTGGCTACTGGCGACAGCCTCCTTTTTTCTTTTACGGGTGTTGCCGGGCAACCCCTTCCAGACGGAGAAATTGCTCACGGTTGAAATGCAGCAAAAGATGATCCACTATTACGGCTTGGATCAGCCGATGCTTACGCAGTACATCACCTATATGGGCAACCTTTTACACGGCGATATGGGCTATTCCATGAAATTTACCAACCGCACGGTCAACTCCATCATTACGTCCGGGTTCCCGGTCAGCGCCTCGCTGGGGTTACGCTCGCTGGCGGTTGCGCTGCCCATTGGGCTTTTCCTTGGCATACTTTCCGCCAGAAAGCGCGGCAAGGCGCTGGACTATCTGGCGGTGCTGATATCGGTGATCGGCGTGTCCATTCCGAGCTTTATCATGGGCACGTTTTTGCAGTATATTTTTGCGGTACAGCTGAAAATTCTGCCCATTGCCCAATGGAAGGGCGAGGCATACGCGGTGTTGCCCACGGCGGCGCTGGCGCTTGCGCTGCTGGCCAGCCTGACGCGGGTGATGCGCGCCAGCATGCTGGAGGTAACCACGCAGGATTATGTGAAAACCGCTCGCGCCAAGGGCCTTGGAGAGGGCCGCGTCGTGTTCTTCCACCAGATTCGCAACGCGCTGGTGCCAATCGTGACCATGCTGGGGCCGATGGTCGCCAGCGTACTCATGGGCACGTTTGTGATTGAGAAAATTTTTGCGATACCCGGCCTCGGGCAACATTTTGTAAATTCCATCACGGGGCTGGATTATACGGTCACGCTGGGGCTGACAATCTTCTACGGCGCATTTCTGGTGGCGGCGAACTTTCTGGTGGATATCGCGTACGGGCTGGTGGATCCGCGCATCCGGATTGCGAAGTAAGGAGGGCACGGCATGAGAAACGAAACCATTCAACTGCCGGAGGCGGCCTTTATCCCCGTTGGCCTGTCCCTTTCAGGGGCGGAAAACATTTCCCGCCCGTCCATCACCTTCTGGGCGGACGTGCGCCGCAGGCTCCTGAAAAACAAGGTAGCCATGCTTGGCCTGTGGCTGATCCTCCTTATGACGCTATTGGCCGTTCTGGCCCCGATCGTTAGCCCCTTCAGCTACAGCTATCAGGATTTGGCCATAATCAACCAGGGGCCGTCCGCTGCGCATTGGTTCGGCACCGATTCGCTGGGGCGCGATATCTGGGTGCGCGTATGGGTGGGCGCGAGGGTTTCACTGGCCGTGGGCATATTTGGCTCGGTGATTCCAAGCTTGATCGGCATCATCATCGGCGGCGTGTCCGGCTACTTTGGCGGCAAAATCGATATGCTGATTATGCGCCTGATTGATATTGTGATGTGCATCCCGGGCATGATTTACGTGATTCTGATTATGCTGTACGTCGGGTCCGGGCCGGTAGCCATTGTGCTGGCGTTTGCCCTCACAGGGTGGATGGGCACGGCGCGCAGCGTGCGCGGTCTGGTGCTGCAACTGAAGGAACGCGAGTTTGTACTGGCCTCCCGTACGCTTGGCGCATCGCACCTGCGGTTGATTTTCGACCATCTGGTGCCGAACACGCTGGGCATTGTGGTGGTGTCCATGACCATGGGCGTGCCCAGCGCGATTTTTCAGGAAGCCTATTTAAGCTTTATTGGGCTAGGCATCGCGCCGCCCATTCCCAGTTGGGGGCAGTTGGCCAACGCGGGCGTGGCGGTGTTTCGGGTGTTTCCTTCGCAACTGTTTATCCCCGCGATTTTGATTTCACTCACGATGCTCTCCTTTAACCTGTTCGGGGACGGCCTGCGCGACGCGCTGGATCCCCGGCTGAGAATGTGAGAGGAGGGGGAAGATGGCACAGCGCATCCTAGAGGTGAACAACCTCGAATACTCCTTTGACACCTATGCCGGTCAGGTGCAGGCGGTGCGCCGCGTTACGTTCCACGTGAACGCGGGCGAAACGCTGGCGATTGTGGGGAAAAGCGGCTGCGGGAAAACCGTATCGGTGCAGGCGATCCTGAAATTGCTGCCCGAACCGCCGGGCCGCATGGTGGGCGGCAGCATCCGCTACCTGGGCGAGGAGATCAGCCAGTATAACCCGAAAAAGATGAGCCGCCTCAGGGGTAAGGAGATGTCCATCATCTTTCAGGACCCCATGACAAGCTTGAACCCCACCATGCGCATCGGCAAGCAAATCATCGAAGGCATTCGCAAGCATGAGCGCATCAGCCGCCGCGAAGGCCGCGCGCGGGCGGTCGAAATGCTTGGCAAAGTGGGGATACCCAGCCCGGAACGCAATATGAACCGTTACCCGCACCAGTTTTCCGGCGGTATGCGCCAGCGTGTGATGATCGCGATGGCGCTTGCCTGCAAACCGCGCATCCTTTTTGCGGACGAACCGACCACCGCGCTGGATGTGACCACGCAGGCGCAAATTTTGGAACTGATGCACGAGCTGAAACAGGAGTTGAACGCCTCGGTGGTTATCATCACGCACGATTTGAGCGTGGTGGCGCGCGTAAGCCAGCGCATTGCGGTGATGTACGCCGGTAAAATTGTGGAAACCGGCGATGTGCGCGATATTTTCTACAACCCCCGCCACCCGTACACCTGGGGGCTTTTGCAAAGCGTGCCGCACCGCGAGGGCGACCGGCGGCAGGAGTTGACGGCCATTCCGGGCACGCCGCCGGACCTGTTTCACCCGCCGGCGGGCTGCGGCTTTGCCTTCCGTTGCAGGTATTGCATGGGCGCGTGCACGCAGGCGGAACCGCCGCAGACCGACCTTGGCAACGGCCATCTGGTTTCCTGCTGGCTGCTGGATGAGCGCGCCCCAAAAACGGAAACGCCGCAACTGGCGCAGCGTAAGGGGGTGCGGGAGCATGGCTGAAAAGCTGATCGAGGTTAAATCCCTCCGGAAATATTTCCGTGTGGGGCATTCGCAGGTGCTGCATGCCGTGGAGGATGTAAGCTTCACCATTGAAAAAGGCAAAACGCTTGGCATGGTAGGCGAAAGCGGTTGCGGCAAAACCACGGTGGGGCGCACGCTTTTACGCCTGTACGACGCGGACGGCGGGCAGGCGCTCTTTGACGGGGAGGATGTGCACCGCATACCCCGCAACCGGCAAAAAGGACTGAGCCGCCGGATGCAGATGGTGTTTCAGGACCCCTACGCAAGCCTTGACCCCCGAAAAACCGTAGGCGCGATTGTGGGCGAGGGGCTGAAAATCCACCGGCTGTGTAAAACCAAGGCGGAATATGACGCGAAAGTATTTGAACTGTTGGAAATGGTGGGGCTGAACCGCGAGCATGCCAGCCGTTTTCCGCATGAGTTTTCCGGCGGGCAACGCCAGCGCGTGGGCATCGCGCGCGCCCTTTCCGTAGGCCCGGAGTTCATTGTGTGCGATGAAGCCATTTCCGCGCTGGACGTATCCATACAGGCGCAGGTGATCAATTTGCTGATGCGTTTGCAAAAGCAGCTGGGGCTGACGTACCTGTTTATTGCGCACGATCTATCGATGGTGCGCCATGTGGCGGACGATGTGGCGGTGATGTATCTGGGCACGTTGGTGGAAACCGCGCCCGCCGATACGCTGTTTGAGCATCCCATGCACCCTTACACCGTTGGTCTGCTGGCGGCCGCGCCGGAACCCGATCCGGATTATGAACAGGGGCGAAAAGCCAACCTGCTCACCGGCGAGGTACCGAGCGCCATCAACCCGAAGCCGGGTTGCCGCTTCTGCCCACGGTGCCCGTATGCAACGGACGAATGCCGCGCGGCCATGCCTCCGCTTGCGGAGGTGGAGCTTGGGCACCGGGTGGCCTGCTACCACCCGGTTGGGCAACCGTCGCCGGTCGCCGGCTGAGCGGGTGGATGAGACGGGAGGCCGAAACGCGAGTTTCCGCAACCTGAAGTGCAGGAAGGAAAGAAATACCGCTTGCTTCAAAAACTAGCGGACGGTTTACGTGGTTGAATTATGCGGCTGTGCCATCCGGGAAGGGGGGAAGCCCCCAACTCCGGGGATAACTTCGCCTCTGTGCCGGACAAGGGTTTCAACCTTGACTTGGCACAGAGGCGAATGCTTTGAAAGGTAGGAGCCTCCCGAATGGCGGGGGGTTTTTTGCTTGATGGAACAGCAACCGTATGGCAGAAAACGCCGCATATCTGCAAACATGAGGTGCCGCAGGCAAGGCTCTCCTTTACATCAGGTCGCGTGCTGGTATAGCCACTTCACGCACGCGACATCCTCAACCGCAAGGCCGTGAGCGTCAAACAGCGAGATCTGCGCTTCGCCGGTGCGCGCGGGGGTTCGGCCTTGCAGCAGGCCGCCAAGGTCCCCGACGATATGGCTTTCATCCAACAACCCTTCCGATTTGGGAATCAGAAATTCGCCGCCCTCCGACAGGATGGAATCCATGCGGTCTGCATACAGCCGGGACGCCGCCACCAGATCGGAGGCGATTTCGCGCGTGGTTTTGGAATATGCGCCAACGGCGTTGATGTGCGCGCCGGGTTTCACCTGCGCCAAGGTCAGTATGGGCGTTTTCGCATTGGTAACCGTGCAGATGATATCGGCGTTTACGGTAGCGTCCGTTACGCTTGTCGCCGCGCGTACGGGAATCCGGAAGCGCTCGCCGGCCTTGGCCGCAAAATGGGTGGCGCGGACGGGGTCCACGTCAAACACGGAAACCTCATGGATATCCCGCACACAGCACATGGCTTCCAGATGGGACCAGGCCTGTGCGCCGGAACCAATCAGGGCAAGGGTATGCGCATCCTGACGGGCCAGCAGGTTGGTTGCGACGCCGCTGACCGCGCCCGTGCGCAGTTGCGTAACGGCGGACGCGTCCGCCATGGCGCACACGCTGCCGTGATTTGCCTCCAACAGCATCACATACCCCATGTGGGTTGGGTAGCCGGTGCCCGCGTTGGTGTGGAAAACCGTGGCGATCTTTGCGCCGAAATAGTCGCCCGCGCCAAGGTAGGCAGGCATAAACCCGAAAATGTTACCGTCCGGCAACTGGGAAAGCGTACGCAGGGGCTGGCTGCTCCGGCCGTCCGCAAGGTCGCGGATCGCGTCAGCCATAACGCCGATGCAGGTTTTCATGGGCAGTTGGGCAAGCACTTGCTCGGCCTCGAAAATCATCATGGAAGGGTTCATCTCGCTTCACAGAATGGGTATCGGGGCACGCCGGAAAACCGCTGGGCATGGCGGGGAATAATGCGGCGAACGGCAAGTCCCGTTCAAGAGTTTCGACAATGCGATGCGCGTTTCCTTTGGAAACCCGATGGTTTCCGCTGAAAGAACGCCATGCGCTACGCCAACCGCACATCCGTAAGCGGCGCGGTAAACGGCATCCGCAATCGGCCGAGAACAGCACCAAATCAGGCAGAACCGTCCGGATGGTCCCGGCGGCATCCGCAATCGGCTGCTGACAGCGCCGGATCAGACGGAACCGTCCGGATGGTCCCAGCAGCCTTCCCACAGCAGGTTCAGCACCTGATCGAGCATTGCGCCCAAGGGCATGGCCAGGGTTTCCATCACTTCCGGCCGGGACAGGTGGGAGATGGCGCCGATCAGCACATGCGCAACCAGCGCGCTGCCAACATCCTTGCGAAACAGCCCCGCGGCCTTCCCTTCGCTAATCACGCGCGTGATGTTGCCGAAAATCAAGCGCCTGCGGGCCAGTTCGATTTGCGCGTACGCCTCGGGCGCGCTGCGCTGCAAATCAGCCAGCGCGGCGGGGTTGATGCCGGAAACAAACCGCACCACGGGGGAGAGGAAACCGGCGATTTTTTCTCGCGGAGACAGGGATGGACTGTTCAGCACGCCTTCGATGCTTGCGCCAAGGGCTGAGGAGAACGATTCGACGCAGGCGTTGATTAACTCGTCCTTCGAGGCGAAATACCGGTACAGCGTCGCCTTACCCACGCCGCTTTCGTGAGCGATACGCTCCATGGTAACGCCGGAATAGCCCAAAGTTGAAAATAGCCTGAGGGCCGCATCCATAATTCGCTGTCGGCTTTGCATGCTAGAGCCTCCGATACTTTTTGAGCGCCAGAGTATTCAGGAACAGGAATACCGCAACGTAGCCAAACAGCGCCAGCAGACACGGCCATACCGTTTCAAAGCCGTTGCCACGCAACGCCACGTCATTGAGCGCCTCGGCCGCGTAGGTAAGGGGGAAAGCCTTGGAAAGCAAGTCCACCCACCGGGGAGCGCCGCGCAGGCTGAACAGCCCGCAAAACAACACCTGTGGCACAATAACCACGGGGATAAACTGAAACATTTGCAACTCATTGCGCGCAAAGGCGGATAGCAGCGTGCCCAGCGCCAGCGAGCCAGCAGCCAGCAGTAGGTTAATCAATGCCACCAGATAAAAATCGCCCTTGAGCGGAACCTGAAGCACGCTGACCATGAACGATTGGATGAGAATAGTTTGGAAGAACACAAACACGCCGAATCCCAGAAAATACCCCATCACAATCTCGTGACGGCGCACGGGAGTCGCCAACAGACGCTCCAGCGTGCCGGTGGTGCGCTCGCGTAAAAACGCGACCCCGGCCAGCAAAAACACAAAAAAGAAAATGAAGAAACCCATGAGCAGCGGCGCGATCAGGTCAAAACCGGTCACATCGGCAGAACCGTTGAGGTAGCTAACGGTAACGGCCAGCGGTTGCGGCGCGGTCACGGCTTTCGCAGGCGCGCCTGCGCCGTTTCCGGCCGTCAGGCTTCGCATCGCCTCGGCGAACTGCTTTTCGGAATAGGCGGCGACGGCGGAAGCGACGTTTCGGCTCATGGAAGCGGTCACGCTCGGGTCGGTGCCTTCCACAAACAGGGTCAGCTCGGAATCGGAAAAAGTAACCACCCCGTCGGTGTCGCGTCCGCGCAGCGTTTCCAGCGCGGCGGTTGCGTCCGCGGCTTCCGTTACCTCCGATGTTTGGGCCAGCTGCTCTGTCAGCTCGGCCGGAAGGCCGACGGCAATAACCCGCGGCTGAACCGTGTCGGCATTGAGCACGGTGTACAAGAGAAAAATGACCGCGATCGGCGCGATGAACATCAGCGCCATGGTTCGCCGGTCTTTCACAATCTGCCGGATTACCCTGCGGGCAACGGTACAGGCGCGCATATCAGGCCATCTCCTTTTCTTTGATCGCGCTGAAATGCAAAAACGCGTTTTCCAGCGTGTCCGCACCGGTGCGGGTTAGCATTTCGCTCACCGTGCCGTCCGCGATGATCCGACCGTCCCGTACCATCAGGAGCCGATCGCAACGCGCGGCTTCGTCCATCACATGCGTGGTGGTCAGCAGGGTACGCCCTTGCGTTTTTAACGCTTCAAAAGCATCCCAGAATTTGCGGCGAAGCACGGGGTCGATGCCAACGGTCGGCTCGTCCAGAATCAGCAGGGGAGCGTGCGCGATGAGCGCGATGGCGAGCGAAAGCCGCCTGCGCATGCCGCCGGAAAAGTTGCGCACAGGCTGGCCCGGATGGGCGTCCAACTCTACAAACGCTAAAAGCTCCTTAGCCCGGGCTTTCGCCTCGGCGGCGCTAAGCCCTTGCAGACGACCGAAGAACAGCAGGTGCTCTGTTGAGGTCAGATCGTCGTACAGCGCGTCGCTCTGAGCCATGTAGCCAATTTCCGCCATGGCAGAAAAAGAGGGCACGGGCTTGCCGAACACGGAGATGTGCCCGGATTCAATCGGGATGACTCCCAAAACGGACCGTACCAGCGTCGTTTTTCCGGAGCCGGAAGGGCCCAGAACTCCGACAATCTTCCCTTGCGGAACGGTAACGTTGACCTGATGCAAAACAATACGTTTTCCGTATCCCACCTGAAGGTCCCGAATTTCCAACGCATCGCAGGCTGCCATAGGATCGCTCCTTTATGTACGAATGATACGAAATACGTATCGAGTGTATCATAATCCAATTTTTCCGATTGTCAATCCATTTGGCAAAATATTCACAAATGCCCTTCCTCAGGCCATGCCAGAATTGCCCCGATAGCATGGGAACGCAAAGCAGTCCACAGGGCGCATGCCCGTGGACTGCTTTTTAATAGGGAGAGAACTCTTTGCATACGGCCTTTCACCGCTTCAAACGGTTGAAAGCCGGCAGGAATCCGCTTGGCGCATGCGGTTAGCCGCGAACCTTTCGAAGCAGCGCAACCACCTCGTCCTGCCTGAGCACTTTACCGTAGGATACTACCTTGCCATCCACAACCAGCGCGGGTGTGGACATAACGCCGTAGGCAGCAATCTTGGTAAAATCTGTTACGTGGTCGATGGCGGTATCCATGTGAAGCTCCTCAAGCGCAGCTTTGGTGGCAGCTTCCAACTGGTTGCACTTGGCGCAGCCGCTGCCTAAAACTTTAACAGACGGGCCTTCCGTGGGTTGGGTGGGTTGTTCAGAAGCTTGCGGTGCGCAGTGTCCGCAGTTGCAGGTGGTTTGTACCGGGGTTACTTTTTTTCCAAACAGGGCCATAACGGTTTCCTCCTTCAATTGGGTTAACAGAATGATAGGGCGGCGGAGGCGATGCCACAGAGCTTGGGCCTGCGCCGCGCGGGGCGTTGGGTTAAAGGATATAAGGCGCAAGAAGGTTGAACAGATAACCGACAATCAGGATTCCGACGGTGCAGATGGCGATAAATAACGCCAGCAATTTCGGCTTCACGGCTTTGCGCAGCATGATGATGGACGGCAGGGAAAGCGTGGTCACCGCCATCATAAAGGCAAGGATGGAACCCAGAAGCGCCCCTTTGCTCAGCAGCGCTTCCGCAATGGGGATGGTGCCGAAAATATCGGCATACATCGGCACGCCGATCAGGGTAGCCAGTACGACGCCGAACGGATTTTTGCTGCCCAGCACCGCAGCCACCCATTCTTCCGGAATCCAGTTATGGATAACGGCGCCAATGCCAACGCCCACCAGAATGTAGGGAAAGACCTTTTTGAAGGTTGACGTCATCTGTTCTTTCGCATACTGCACGCGGTCGCGTTTGGTGAGGTTGGGGGAGGAGATATCCACATTGCCGGCGGTCAGGATGAAGCTTTCCACGTACCGTTCCATGTGAAGCTTTTCAATCAGCGTGCCCCCGAGCACGGCGATCACAAGCCCAAACACCACATAGATCACCGCGACCCTCGCGCCAAAAATGCTCATGAGCAGTAAAAGCGAGCCAAGATCGACCATCGGGGAAGAAATCAGAAACGAAAACGTCACGCCCACCGGCAAACCCGCCGAGGTAAAGCCGATAAACAGCGGAATGGAGGAACAGGAGCAAAAGGGCGTGACCGTGCCGAGCAGCGCGGCGATGGTATTGGCGCCCAGACCGTGAAAACGGCCCAGAATTTTCTTGCTGCGTTCCGGCGGAAAATAGCTTTGAATGTAACTGATTAAAAAAATCAGGAAGCAGAGTAACAGCGTGATTTTGATTACATCATAAAGAAAAAACTGCAAGCTCCCCACCCAGCGGCCGGAAGGGTCCAGGCCAAGGGCGGAAAGGGCGTTCCCTAACAGCTCGTTGAGCCACTTCATCCCTAACACCTGGTTTTGAAAAAAGTCCCAGACTGATTTGACGGTTTCCACAGCTGATTCATCCTCATTTCATAGTACGTTATGGTTCGCGTCCATCGCGGCCGGCCTCGGGGTTAGACGGCGCAATCCGAGCATCCGTCGGCATTTGGGCATAGCTCGGTAATCTGCCGGAGCTGCGCCTTGGCGCGTTCACAACCTACTTCGCTGATGCGGTAATGCGTCCACTTGCCTACGGCGCGGCTTTCCACCACGCCGGATTCCACCAGAATTTTCATGTGGTAGGATAAGGCGGATTGTTTGATGCCGAGCTTTTCCATCAGCACGCAGGCGCATTGGTCGCCGGATTGCAACGCCTCTAAAATGCGCAAACGGTTTTCATCGCAGAACGCTTTGAATATGCGGGCGCTTTGTATATAAGCGGTTTCCATGCCACCACCTCAAATCAAAAATATTTGATGCAAAAGAAGTATAGCATCAAATCAACATTTGTCAATATGAAAATTTCGAAGATCGAGATTTTCCCTGAACTGTGAAAGCGCCGGGCTGTCATGAGCGGTCAAGGCGAGCCGAAACAGTCGCGCTTTGCTCATTTTTAATCCATGTATCCGTAGTGGGGACGCGCAAAGGCAACGACCCAATCGCCGTAGGTTTTTTCTTCTTTTTCATCGGTGCTTTGGCTGAGCGCCACACCAAACGTATTGTGCTTCATGCGCACGTTCCCGTGCACAAAGCTGAAACCGTCCGCTCGAACCTCGGTCACGATCCCAACATGGCTGGCGTTGCCGTGCCAGCTCTGCTCATAGCCGGGATGGGAAAGCCGTTGGCTTTTGGTTTTGGACCCCCAGATGAAAAAAACCAGATCCCCCGGGCGCGGGGTTTCCCCTTCGCCTAGCACGGTGGCCAGAAACCTTGCCCGGTAATTGCGCAGGCATGTGGCGCAGGTGGGTTCCGCCAGACCGTCGTACAGGTTCACGCCTGCGTAGATGGATTGCAGCCCGGCCCCGTCCGGGATTTTGACCTGCTTGGCGCACCAACCGATAAACGCGGCGCACCAATCGGCCGTCGCGTCTATATGAGCATACTGAACAAACTTCTCCGCATCGGTGGAACCGACGCACGCGAGCGCGGTTTTCACCATCCATATCGCCCGATCCTCCGCGTTTACCGGATACACTAAAATCGTTACCGAGGATGTCCATTGGCGGGTTTTTCCTTCCACGGTAACGGTCGCGGTGATGGTATGCTCGCCGGAAACGGTCGGCGTATAGGTGAGGTAGTTGGTTTTTTTGTGAGCCATCGGCAGGGTCACAACCCCCGCTTTGCTGCTGATTTCTACGGTGCCCGCATCAAAATTGTAGGCGGCTACACCTATGGTAAAGGCTTTGCCAACCCATTGGGGGCGTTCCTTGCCCGGCCCGGTAATGTGCACCTTGGGCGATTGCGCTGCGGCAACGCCGGCAAGACATAGCGTCAGCGTAAATAACAGCGCGCCCAGACTTAAACCCATCCGTTTCATCGGCAAGGCTCCTTCCCGACGACCCCACCGCGACGCCGCCATACGGCGCTCCTGCGCGCGTGGAACGGTATTTCCGCATACAAAGCGCCCGATGAAATCTCCGGCTGTTCCAGAGGGTATCCATCAACGATGGAACTTCCGTTAAGGCCAATGGGGCGGCATGGTTCCGTTCGGGGTTCGCAGGGGCAAGACGAACGGCGCTTCCGGCTTGCTACTCGCGGGAGGTCGCCTGCTCGCCGGCGGAAGGTGGCATCATGATATCGCAATGTTCCATGGTCAGACCATTGCGCTCCTCAATGCACCGGTTGAACGCCTTGACCGCCTCGGGGTCAAACTGCGTGCCGCAGCAACGGGTCAGTTCCTCCATTGCCTGCGTATAGGTTTTGGTTTTTTGGTAGGGGCGCAGCGACGTCATGGCGTCAAACGCGTCCACAACGGTCAGTAGGCGCGCAAGATAATGGATTTCGTTGCCCTTGAGCTTTGCCGGATATCCGCGGCCGTCGTAACGCTCATGGTGTTGCAGGATGATCGGCTTAACCTCTTCCAGCGCGTCGTTGTTCTTAATAATATCCACTGCGTATTGCGGATGATTTTTTAGCGTTTCCCATTCCTCGGTGGTCAGGGGTTCGGTTTTGATTAAAATATCTTCCGAAATGTTGATTTTACCGATATCGTGCAGGTAAGCGGAATAGATCAGGTTGCGCTTTTCCTTCTCGCTGAGCTTCAGTTGATCGGCAAGCAGGTTGCAGTAGAACACCACGCGCTCCACGTGACGGTAGGTATATTTATCCTTGGCGTTGATGACGGCGATCAGCGTCTTGATTTGCGTAATAACGTCAGGGGTAAAGTGGAACTCTTCCAGGATGGAGAAGTAGGCTTCCACCCTGTTTTTGCACAGGAATTTCGCGCGGTAGCACGCGTCATCCGCGCCCTTAATCAGTTCCGCGTCTGTTTTGGCTTTGGTGGGGAAGGTGGATACGCCAACCGAGATGGTCAGGTTGCCGCCCGGCAGGCTTTCCTGCCCGTCAAAGGGGTGCTCCTGAACCGCTTTGCGCAGTTTCTCTGCCTCGAGGATGGCTAGGTCCTCGTCATACCCTTCAAAGATCGCGGCAAATTCTTCCCCGCCGTAGCGCGCGATGAAGATATCCTTGGGGAAGGTGGCCCGCATGATGAGCGCGATGGAACGCAGCACGTCGTCGCCCCGCTGGTGGCCGTACATATCGTTATAATACTTGAAATTGTCAATATCGATAAACAGCAGGGAAACCGGGACGTTCTTCTTGCCCGCGTCCTTGATTCGCTCTGCCAGATAATCGTAAAAATAGCGGTGGTTGTAAAGTTCCGTCAGGCCGTCGATGTTGGCCAGATCCTTGAGGTATTCGATATGCTTTTTGCGAATATCATCATAGTAGCCAACCGTCCAGGAGATAATCATAAACACGCAGGTGAGCACGATATCGCCTTCAAAGTAAACGTTCACCTGTGTTTGAGGCCCGTATACCAGATCGACCGCCAGAATGATCACTGCGGAGATTGCCGCGATGGTCAGGCTGGTGCGTTGCCCGCACTCAATGCTGGTAAATAGAATCACGAAGATAAACAGGAACTTGTAATTGCTCTCATTGGCGCCGGTCAGAACCACCGAAAGCAACGCGATGGTCATGGAAATAATGGGATCAATCAGCCGCTGCGTCAGCGTTTTATTGGTAATGCGGGACTGTATAAAAATCCACAGCGAGTAGATCAGCAAAATGGAGATCAGGATGGCGATGATGAGCACTTCATGCGTGATGGACATCAGGAAATCCGGTTTTTTAGAATAGTACTGCAAAAAAGCGATCGCAGGAAAAGCAAGCGACGATATTTTGATAATATTCAGAATTTGCTGTATTTGAATCTTATTATCGTTTTCCATATCGACCACTTAGCCTTCCTACATCGTGTGCGCGGCGGGGGGAAGGTGGGGGGCGGGACGCGCCCCCCACGGAGGACTTCCTCCATTACTCATTCCGGAGAGATGCGGGTTCCTCGGGCTGATAGATGAAGATGTAGCAAGCCGAGGAAGCGACCAGCGCCGCCACAAGAGTGCTGATGGCAGCTACGAGACCGTAGAGCTTTTTCATTGTTGTTTCTCCTCCTTCCCCAAATATTTAGGCAGATCATTCAGCTTATGAAGCAGAATGGCACCTACCGGAGTAAGGGTCAACACCTGCCAGGCTACGCCAAACAGCATACCGATGCCAAACGAGCGGTAGGCGGGCGCCTGAAAGCTCAGCAGGTAGAAAAGAACGGATAGCGCAAAGTAAACTGTCAAAATGATGAAGCTTCCTTTGCGCATCCGTTTAATCTTCTTTTCGGTTTTAATCGGCTTATTGGGGGAATCGACCGGCACATAGCGGTAGGCGATCGCAAACGCCGCCGCGTAAATCACAACCCCGGCCACCAGCATGGGCACGGCAAAATATACGCCCGCCAACCATTTGGACAGTACGGCCGTCACCGTGCAGTAAATCACGCTGAATACGGTGCAAAACTCGGCGTTATCCGCATGCACGCCGCCGCTGTACTTGCGCAGGATGCTGACGGACAGGCACACAATCAGCGCCTCAATGGGCGCGCCGACAATCAGGCCAAAAAGAAACACAAGCGTGAGCGTGATGCAGATTTGGACAATCGCAATCAGGCCATAGGCGACAACCGCTTCTTTTTCGGCGTCGTACCCAAGGGATGTGGATATTTTACTTGCTTGTTTCCTCACTAACTTTTCCATTTTTCTCGTCCTTCTTTTTCTGGATCAATTTCATCAGGAAATAGCTGCCAAGCACAAACAACCCAAGAAACAGGTTGGAGGGGCTGGAATAGACCGCGCGCGTAAGCCCGTTTGGGGAGGTGAACAGGGTTTCCGCGGCTTCCCGGCCGTAGAAAGCCGTGAGCAGCAAAACGTTACACACTTCCGATACCGCGATCAGGATCAGAATCACCACAGAGGAGATGATGGACCGCACCAACTTGGACAGGCTGGACTGATGCAAAATTTGGAAGGAGAAGATCAGCACAAACAGGAACAGCACCGTGTTGATCCCGAGTGTGATGGGCAAAAACCGGATCAGATAGGTCGCCACGGCGTACACGCCGGACAGGATCAGGTACTTTTTAGCATGGAGGGGCGTGCCGGTGAAAATGTACATCGCCCAGGCAACCAGCAGACATTCCGGGATGCCGTTGATGAGTAACACCACAGGACTGACTGAGATACCGTTCATTGGTTTTCCTCCCGTACTGAAGTTGGATTGGGGTTTCCAAACTGTTTGTTGACCGCGCGGATCAGCGCGTAAAACATCACGCAGGCGTACAGGTGAATCAGCACATCGCCGGGGCTAAGGATGCTGTAGCCGTAATCGATGTAATCCGCTAGGAACAGCAACTTCGCGTTAGGCCCGGCCAGCGTGTGGAGGCTATCGACCGTGCTGAGCATGGCGGGCGTCAGGTATCCGGTCAGGTAGGAAAGGGTTGGCATCACCGGCATATGGCCCCCGTTTTGGGCAATCACCAGCTTGTTGAGAAACGTACCCGCCACGATGGAGGCTGAACCGAGAATCGCGGGGGAATATAGCTTGTAGGCGACCATCGCAAAGAAAAAGGAGAAAATGACGCTCATTTCCAGATAGGGCACAAAGGGGACAAACACATACTGCCGAAAAAACACGCTGGCCTGAAACACAACCAGCATCACCTGCACCGCGAGCACCGGGTAGAACGTCCATGTTCGCCAAAGGTAGCGCAGTCGGAGTTTTTTCAACCTTGCCAGGAGGCATATGATGATCCCTTCAACGATCAAAATATTCAACCTCCTTTGATTGATTACGTAATTATAATCAAAATTAGAATATCAAAAATAACTAGAAAAATCAATATGACAATTCGGTCGATATCCTTTCCATAACGGGCATATTAACTATTGACAAGCTCGGGTCGCCAGCCGGCGCCGCAGAAACTGCAAAAAGGGTAAAATCGACTGACCGAAAGGAAAAAAGGTGAAACTAACCAGAATACATCCGCTTTGTAAGGTTTTGATGAAGATTTGCGAAAGTCTTGGCAAAATCCCGGTAAATGGTTTACAATAGCATAGGGCAATCAGGTACATTGAACCGGGTCCGCAACCGCCTCGAACTGTGAAAAACCAGACTGTCCGCGATGCAGGGTATCCCTGTGGGGCAGGCAAGGGTGGATTGCGGAAATTTGGCGTGTACCGGCGCATGTTTCGTCTGCGGCGGGGAGGAATCCGCGGCGCGCGCCGCCCCTGACAGGGTCGCGCCTTATCGGTAAAGGAGTTATCCGGCAGAAGGAAACTAGAAACGAAGGAGTATGAGGAACAGGCATGAGTATGGAAACTTTCCTTCAGCAGATCCTGGCGAATCCGGCGCTGCTGATCGCATCCATTCTGACGTTGGCAGTGATTCTGGTCAACGGCTGGACCGACGCGCCCAACGCAATCGCGACTTGCGTATCCACACGGGCCATCGGGGTGCGTTCCGCGATCATGATGGCGGCGGTATTCAACTTTTTGGGCGTGTTTATCATGACCAGCGTCAACGCCTCGGTCGCCATGACCATCTACAACATGGTCGATTTTGGCGGCGACACCAAAAGCGCGCTGTTGGCCCTGTGCGCGGCGATGACGGCGATTGTGATCTGGGCGACGGTTGCGTGGTACTTTGGCATTCCGACCAGCGAAAGCCACGCGCTGATTGCGGGACTTTCCGGCGCTGCTATCGCCATCCAAAACGGTTTGGACGGCATCAATTTTTTCGAATGGGGCAAGGTGCTCTGGGGCCTGTTGCTTTCCACCGGCCTTGGTTTTGGCATGGGTTTCCTGACCACGCGGTTGGTGGAATGGATGTGCCACGGCATGAACCGCTGTAAAACCAACCTGTTTTTCCGCAATGCGCAGGTAGGCGGCGGGGCCGCGATGGCATTCATGCACGGCGCGCAGGACGGGCAGAAATTTTTGGCCGTGTTTATGCTGGGCGTTGCGCTTGCCAACGGCCAATCCACCACGAATAATTTCGTGGTTCCAGTATGGCTGATGGCGCTGTGCTCCATTGTGATGGCGCTGGGCACATCGATCGGCGGTTACCGCATCATCAAATCGGTGGGTATGGATATGGTGAAGCTGACGCCGTATCAGGGGTTTGCCGCAGATGCGGCGGCGGCGCTGTGCCTGCTGTTTTCCTCGCTGACGGGTGTGCCGGTGAGCACCACCCATACCAAAACGACGGCTATCATGGGCGTGGGGGCGTCCAAGCGCCTTTCCAGCGTTAACTGGTCTACGGTGAAGGATCTGGTGCTCACTTGGGTGCTGACATTCCCCGGCTGCGGGTTGATTGGTTTTTTGATTGCGAAACTGTTCCTCTATTTCTTTATGTAGGAGATGAACCGGCATGAAACAGAAAAACGATTATTTCAAAATCATGGGTAAACAGATTGCGCTGAGTATGAAGGCGGCCGTAGAACTGGACGAGCTGCTGGAAGGCTATGAGCCCAAGGATGCGGACAAGTACCGGATCAAGCTGCACAAGGTGGAGCACGAGGCCGACGAGGTCAGCCATGACGCGCTCAACCGCCTCTCCCGGGAGTTTATTACGCCGATCGAGCGCGACGATATCCTCCAATTGGTGCAGATCATTGACGACGTGACGGACGCGATTGAGGATGTGGCGATCGATCTGTACATGTTTAACGTGCAAAGCCTGCCGGAACATGCCCTGACGATGAGCAAGCTGGTCAAACGCTGCGTTTCCGCACTGGAAAAATCTATCTGCGAGCTGCACAACTTCAAACGCTCCGAGGCGCTCAAGCCCCTGCTGGTGGAAGTGAACGACATTGAAAGCGAAGCAGACGAAGCGTACCTGCGCGCGGTGCGCGAACTGTTTACCGCCGAGCAGATGGCGCCGATGACCTGCTATGGGATCAAGGCGATTTATGACGCGCTCGAATCCTGCTGCGACCTGTGTGAACGCGCCGCGGACCTGATCGAGAACGTTGTGATGAAGAACTCCTGACGGGGTTGAGGAGTACTAAACCGCATGGCGCGGGGCTGCTTTGAAAAACAGGCGCGGCACGAAAGCGACTGTTTGGGGCGATCCGATTGCGACAGACGGTTTTTGACCCGGGGACAGAAAGCCCGAAGCGGTGTGCCTTTATTCGGAATGGCTGCCCTGCCCGTGGATGGCGGGGCAGGGCCGAAGCGTTTGAGGCCTTACAGTTCCGGCGGATGTGATCCCGCTCATGTACCGGAAAGGCCTATGGGTTTGGCCCCGAGCGGTGCGTAACGCCGTAACGACAACTGACCGCGTGCGCGATGACGAGCACATATGCTATGGAAAATGAGGCGCTTAGCGACTGGTTAAGCCCGAAACGCTCATGCTGAACAGAGCGTCAACAGAATATGAAATAGCCGCTCGCTCCCGGACTGGGATGCGGGCGGTCCGTGTTGTCAGGAGTATTTATAGGCTAAGCGCGGATGCCGAAGGCGCGTATCCGGAAGCGTTTTTCACGTTGCGCAGCGCGTGTCATGCCTTGCCTGTGCGGATGGGTTATACGATACGCAGGCGGGAGTGGGCATTGGCGTTCAACCGGCAGTTACACCCCCGACGACAAAGAGAGGATCGGCTTTGGAACACCGGAGGCCCGGTTAGGCCAACAGCAACTTTTCCAAAACCTTTTCCAAAGCGGGCTGGTACAGAATTTTAGGCGTGGGATAGGCCAGATTGCCTTCTTTGGCGGCTAAGGAAGCCAACAGGGGGATATCCTCCCGCTTCAGTTGGGCAAACCCGCAGGAGAAACCAAGGCGACGGTTGAGCGCTTCTAGGGCTTCGATGAAAGCCTCGGCTTTTTGCGCGGGAGAAGAAAGCTCCGGAGCCACTTGAACGGCATCAGCCAGTTCCGCCAGCGCGGGGTATGCCGCTTTGCCGTAAGCGCGCAAAACTGTCGGCATGGCGACGGCGCATGCCTGACCGTGCGCAACGCCGTAGCGGCCGCCGATCGCGTGCGCGATGGCGTGCACATACCCCACATAGGCGCGCGTGAACGCCAAACCGGCAAGGTATGCCGCTTTTTGCATGGCGGCGCGCGCAGTCCGGTCTGCGCCGTTTTCACAGGCGGTTTCCAAATGGGCGAACACCAGCCGGACAGCGTTCAATGCGTCGGCGCGTGTCTGGGATGTGTTGCTGCGGCCAATATAGGATTCCACCGCATGGCAAAGCGCATCCATACCGGATGACGCGGTTACGCTTTTCGGCATGCCGAGCGTGAGCAAGGGGTCCAGCACCGCGACCCTGGGGATCAGGCAAAAATCGCCGACGGCATATTTCCGGTGGTTTTCATCCGTAACCACAGCGGCAAGGGTAACCTCGCTGCCGGTGCCGGACGTGGTGGGTACCGCATACAGCGGGGGCAGCGCGCGGCGAACCCTGAGCATACCCCGCATTTGCGGAATCAGTCGCTTGGGATTGGCTACGCGCGCGCCGCACAGCTTGGCGCAATCCATGGGCGAACCGCCTCCGAAAGCGATGATGGCATCGCACCGGTTTTCCCGGTAACAGGCATAGGCATCCTCAACGTTTGCAAGGGTTGGATCGTTATCCACCCGGTCGAAAACGGTTACGGGAATCCCCACGTTTTCAAGGGCTTGGATGAAACCGTTGGGCACGCCAAGGCGGTGAAGCGTCGGGCCGGTAATCAGCAGCGGGCGCTGAATCCCATCTTGCGACAGTTGACCCGCAAGGCGAAGAACGCTATTTTCGCCCTCCAGCGTGAGGGGAATGCGCCACGGGGCGATCAGCGTCACAAGGTGCGTGAAGCATTGGGAAACCCGGTAAAGGACTGTTTTCATTTTAGTAAACCTCCTTGGGGCCGAGCGTATGGGATGACCAAATCTCTGGGCTGAACCGCCCAGCGGCTTTTCACAGGGGTCAGACTGCCGAAAAACCCCCGCCGCGGCGGGGGATATCCCTCATGAATGCTGCTGGCTGGCGTCTCGCCCTTCATCCTGCAACCATTGATCCATCGCGCTTACAAGGGTTGGCAGTTCCCGGGAAATGGTGCAAACATGGGGCACGCCGTCCAAAATCAGTTTTTGCTTCCTGCGGCTTTCTACGCCGGCTAAGATACAGTCCGCGCTTCCCGGCCACACCACCCGGTCGCCGGTGCTTTGTACCGCCAGCAGGGGGCAACGCACACGGCTCAGGTTGCTACGCGCCTGATGGATCAGGCGGTTCAGGTCTGCCACCTTGCGTGTGGGAAAACCGGAATAGCCGAAATCGAACCGCTGATCGAGCATTTGATGTCGCTCCTCAGTCGGCGCCCAACTGATGCGGGGTTTGACCAGCGCAATCAGCGGGGCAAACCGTAAAAGCCTTCTGCGGGTCGCCATTGGGGTGGAAATGGTTACGCAACGGTCGGGCAACCCTTCCTCCGCTAACAAAAGCGCAAGCAGCCCGCCCATGGACAGCCCCGCCACCGTAAGGGTTTTGCAGTGTTTGCGCAGCTGCAGCGCGGCGTCGCGGGCGGCGTTCAGCCACTGCATACCGTCGCTTACGGCCATTTCGCCTTCGGTGGCTGCGTGGCCCGGCAGGTTAATGCCCATCACCGTATAACCCCTGTCCGCCAAAGCGTCCCCGAGCGGCCGCATGTGCGCGACGCTTCCGGTGAAGCCGTGGAGCAGGAGCACGCCCTGTTCGCCCCCCTCATGAAAGAAAGGTTTGCACTGGCTTACGTCAAAGTGAGAAGCTGCCCACGGTTCCATCCTGTTCCCTCCCCGCGCAGGGCACGCCGGTGCGGCGGCCGAATTTATTGATCCAGATTGTCGATATCGTCCTTCTTGCCCAGTACCAGCAGAATATCGCCGGTTTCAAACTGGGTTTCCGGAACCGGGGACACGATAAAATCGCCGCTGCGATGGATCGCCAGAATGCTGATGCCGAAGCGCTTGCGCACATCCATCCCGATGATGGTGTTGCCAACCCACTTTTTAGGCAGAATAATTTCCACCAGCTGATAATCGTCGCTCAGGTCGATCATTTCCAGAACATTCGGCGTCAGCAGAGATTTGGCCAACCGCATGCCCATATCGCGTTCCGGGAAGATCACGCGGTCCACGCCAACCTTGCGCAGCACTTTCGCGTGCAGATCGTCCGTTGCTTTGGCAATCAGGTAGGGGGTGCCCAGCTCTTTGAGCAGCACGCACACCAGAATGCTGTCGCGCATGTTCTGCCCGATGGAAACGATGGCTGCGTCAAAGTTGCGCACGCCCAGAGACTGCAGCGCGCCTTCGTCGGTCGCGTCAATCTGGATGGCCTGCGTTACATAAGGGGCGATCGCGTCCACCAGCTCCTGATCGGAATCCACCGCCAGCACCTCGTGCCCAAGCTGGCAGAGCGATTTTGCAAGGCTTTCGCCAAAGCGGCCTAAACCCAATACCAGATATTGCTTTACTTTCTCTTTCACAGCGGTTGCCCCTCCGTTATCCGATCATAATCTTGTCTTCCGGGTAGTGAATGCGGTTCTTCGGGTTGTTTTCCATGCGGCTGGCCAGCGCGAACGCCAGAGTGAGCGGCCCGACGCGTCCAAAATACATGATCGGGATCAGCAGCGCCTGTGAAAAACGGTTAAGCGTTGCGGTGTTCACCGCAGAAAGGCCAACTGTCGCAAAGGCAGATGTGGCTTCAAACACCAGGTCCAGCATGCTTTTACTGCCTGTGCGTTCCGATATGGACAGTGCGCACGTACATACCAGCACAATGCCAAGGCTGATAATCACAATGGTCAGCGCGCGCTTAACCGTGTTGGCGGCAAGCTGTTTGCCAAAAACGCCGACGGTATCGCGGCCCCGCACCACGCTTAAAACCAGCAAAAATACCACGCTCATGGTGGTGGTTTTAACGCCGCCGCCGGTAGAAGCCGGCGATGCGCCGATGAACATCAGTATAACGCTGATTAGCTTGGAACTGTCCGTGAGCGCCGCCTGATTGAGCGACGCGAAACCGGCCGTGCGGAGCGTTGTGGACTGGAAAAAGGCGTTGAGGATTTTATCCCCGACCGAAAGCGACGGATCCCCGAGCGTGCCCGGATTGTCCCACTCCAATAAAAGCATCAGCGCCGTGCCCAAAACCAGCAGGAAGGCCGTTACCACCAGCACGAGCTTGGCGTGCAGCGAAAACTTGTGAAAATGAAAGCGGTTATGCAAAAACTCATTGATTACCGAGAACCCCAACCCGCCGCAGATAATCAGCGACGCGATCGTCAGCAGCACCACGGGATCATGCTGAAAGTCGATCAGGCTTTTAAACCCGCCAAACAGATCGAAACCGGCGTTGCAAAACGCGCTGACCGCGTGGAACACGCCGTACCATAGGCCACGCTTGAAGCCAAGCAGCGGTATAAAACGCGTACATAACAAAATGGCGCCGCTACCCTCAATCAGGAAAGCAAGCATCGAAAACCATTTGGCCAGCCGGACCATCCCGCCAAGACTGGTCATGTTCATCGATTCGCGGATCAGCACGCGGTTTCGCAGGGAGATTCGCTTTCCCAACGCCACCATCACCAGCGTGGCGAAAATCATAAACCCGAGGCCGCCGATCTGGATCAGCAGTAAAATTACAACCCGGCCGAGGGTTGTGTAGGTATCCGCGGTATCAACGGTTATCAGGCCGGTAACGCACACAGCCGAGGTGGCTGTAAACATGGCGTTGTGCACGCCTACCGATCGACCGCTGTTGGCTGAAATCGGCAGCGTCAGCAGCAACGTGCCCACCAGGATCACACAAAGGAACCCAAGCGCCATCACGCGTTCCGGGCGTATTGTGCGCTGGAAAAACGCAATCCGTCTTTCCGAACGTACTGGTAACAAAGTAATCCTCCTCATACGGTTATTCAACGCGTATTATAACGCCAAGCGCCGTTTTTGTACAGCGAAGAAATATGCGCTGAAGGAAGGCCCGGCTTTACATCCGGCCGCATCAGTGCTATTCTGAAACCGATAACAGCAAGGGGGTAACCTGTATGACCGCGAAAGAACGTTTTCTACGCTATGTTGCCATTGATTCCGGTTCCTGCGAAACCAGCGGAACCCATCCTTCCAGCGAGAAACAGTGGGATATGGCCCGCCTGTTGGAAAAGGAACTGACCGAAATGGGCGCGCAGGATGTACGCGTGTCACCGGAATGCTATGTGTACGCCTCCATCCCCGCCAATGCGGAAAACCAGCCGGCCATTGGCCTCATCGCCCATATGGACACCGCGGACGCAGTTTCCACCGGCCCGGTGCATGCCCGGTGCGTGCAGTACCAGGGCGGCGATCTCACGGTTGGCAACGGCGCTGTGATGCGCGCGACCGAATATGAAAGCCTCAGCCGCCATATCGGACATGAGCTGATCGTGACCGACGGCACAACCCTGCTGGGCGGTGATGACAAGGCGGGCATTGCCGAAATCATGGCCGCGTGCGAAACGGTGCTGAACGATCCCTCCATCCGTCACGGAAAAATCTGCATTGGCTTTACGCCCGATGAGGAAATCGGCGAAGGGGCCAACAATTTTGACGTGGTGGGCTTTGGCGCGGATTTTGCCTATACGGTGGACGGCGGCATCGCGGGCGAGTTTGAATGCGAAAACTTCAACGCCTGCACCGTGATGGTGCATGTGCACGGTTTTAACATCCATCCCGGCACCGCGAAAAACAAGATGCGCAACGCAAACCGCATGGCCGCCGAGTTTGTGGGCATGATGCCCGAAAGCGAAACCCCGGAGCATACCGAGTTGCGGGAAGGTTTTTACCACCTTGGCTCCATCCAAAGCGACGAGGTGAACGCTACGCTGCACTACATTATTCGCGACCATGACCGCGCCAAGTTTGAAAAACGCAAAGAGCGCATTCAGGCGGTGGCTGCCTACCTCAACGGTAAATATGGCGAAGGCTCCTTCCAGCTGACCCTCCGGGATACCTACTACAACATGAAAGAGAAGATCGACGAGCATCCTGAAATCATCGACCGTGCGCTCAACGCCATCCGGGCCGTCGGAGACGAGCCGCAACTGGTTGCCATTCGCGGCGGTACCGACGGCGCTCGCCTGTCCTACATGGGCCTGCCCTGCCCCAATATGCCGACCGGCGGTTACAACATGCACGGCGTGCTGGAATATGTGAGCGTGCCGGAAATGGAACGGATCACGCGCGCGCTGGTGGAGCTGGTTCGCGCCCGCTGACTTATTCGCCGTAAGACGACCCGTAACGGTTACCCAATGGGAAATTCAAAGCTGCCCCCAAACCCGGTTACGGCGAAACAAGGTCAAAGGGCATAACTGGGTTTGGAAAACCGCGATCCACACTTTGCGGAAAAAGCTGAATGATTCACAAACCGGGAGGCGTTTGCCGCCCGGTTTTTCGTTTGGGTTTGCCCTTTGAGCCATTGGTCAGGGTTTCATGGAAGCTTCACGATGCGTTCAAAGTTTTGCCACATTTACACTCAGATTTATTCATACTTCACCGCTACAATAAGGCGAAAACAATCCGAACGGGAGGAATCACATTGATCGAGGTTCAAAATCTCACCAAGGTGTACGGCAACCACACCGCAGTGGATCATGTGAGCTTCACCATCGACCCCGGAAAGATCTACGGCTTTCTGGGCCCCAACGGTGCAGGCAAATCCACAACGATGAACATCATCACCGGTTGTCTGGCCGCCACGGAGGGAACCGTGACGGTGGACGGTCATGACATCTTCGAGGAACCCCTGCTGGCGAAAAAGTGTATTGGATACCTGCCCGAAATGCCGCCCCTGTATCAGGATATGACGGTGATTGATTACCTGCGTTTTGTGGCCGAGGCTAAAGGCGTACCCGCCAAGGGCCTCAGCGCCGAGGTGGCGCGGGTGATGGAGAAAACCGGCGTTACGGACATGCGCCTGCGCCTGATTAAAAACCTCTCCAAAGGCTACCGGCAACGCGTCGGCCTTGCTCAGGCCATATTGGGCGACCCGAAGGTAATCATTCTGGACGAGCCGACTGTCGGGCTGGATCCGCAGCAGCTGATTGAAATCCGCGACCTGATCCGCGAGCTGGGCCGTGACCGCACCGTGATGCTTTCCAGCCACATTATGCAGGAAATCAGCGCGGTTTGCGATATGCTGATTATCATTGCCAACGGTAAGCTGGTCGCCGAGGATACGCCTGAAAACCTGGAGCGCCACGCGGAACACGAGCAGACCCTGAAGCTGAGCGTGCTTGCGGGCGAACCACAGGCGGCCGGGATTGTCGCCACCTTGGGCGACGCGGTTAAGCTGCGTACCAGCAAAGCGATCAGCGATGCCGAAACCGAGCTTGAAATCGGCGTGCTGACCGATGAGGACGTGCGCGAGCGCCTGTTCTACGCCTTTGCGGCAGCCAACTGCGCAATCGTCGCTATGGCGCGGGAGAAGCAGAGCCTTGAGGACGTGTTCCTGACCCTTACCGCCGAGGGCGCGACCGCGCAACCCGCCCCCGCCGTTGCAGAAGGAGGCGACAAAGAATGATCGCCGTTTTCAAACGTGAGTTCAAAAGCTACTTTACCGGCATGATGGGCTATGTTTTCATCGCGTTTGTGCTGCTGTTCATCGGTATCTATACCTCGGCGCTCAACCTCAAGTATGCCTATCCGGGCTTTGAGTATGTGATTAAGAGCAGCACCTTCATGTTCCTGATTGCGGTGCCGGTGCTCACCATGCGCGTTTTCGCTGAGGAACGCAAGCAAAACACCGATCAGCTGCTCTACTCCCTGCCCATCAGCGTACTGGATATGGTGCTGGGCAAATACTTTGCGATGGTGGCGCTGATGGCGATCCCCATGGCGGTGGTCTCGTTCTACCCGCTGCTGGTGGGCAGCTTTGGCACCATCAGCTACGCAAGCGCGTACAGCAGCATCTTCGCGTTTTTCCTGCTTGGCTGCGCGCTGATCGCAGTGGGCATGTTCATGTCCAGCATCACGGAAAACCAGCTGATCGCCGCTGTGATGTGCCTGGGCACGCTGATCCTCTGCTACCTGATGACCGCGCTATCCAACCTGATGACTTCCACTGCGCTGGCCTCCACACTCTCGTTGATGATCGTCGCGCTCCTTTTAAGCCTGATTGTGCGGCTGATGACCAAGAGCTGGACTGCCGCGGGGTTGACCGCGGTAATCACGTTTGTGCCGCTGGCGCTTTTGTACCTGATTTCCCCCACGGCCATTGCCGGAGCCTTTACCAAGGCGCTGGGCGCGCTGGCCATTTTTGACCGGATGGATAACTTCACCAACGGTATCTTTGATCTCACGGGGCTTGTGTACTTTATTTCCGTAGCGGCGCTCTTTTGCTTCTTCACGGTGCAGGCTGTGGAGAAACGGCGCTGGAGTTAGGGGAGGAATGAACGTATGAATAAGCAACACAAGGCCTCGGTATTTCAAACCCGCCGGTTTAAAAGCGGCGGGTACGCGGTGCTGGTATCCGTGATTGTGGTGCTGGTAGTGGTCGCGGTCAACATCTTTGTAGGCCAGTTGCCCACAACCGCCACCAAGATTGACACCACCGCCCAGAAGCTGTTTACCTTTTCCGAGCAAACAGAACAGCTGCTGAAAAACCTGAACGAAAACATAACGCTGACCCTTGTGGCTGAAAAAGGCAGCGAGGATGCAACCACGCTGGAACTGCTCAACCGCTATAAGGCGCTGAGCGACAAAATCACCGTGAACACCGTGGACCCCGTTGTGCAGCCCAAGTTTACCGCAAAGTACACCACCGACGACGTTGCGGCTAACAGCGTGATTGTGGAAAGCTCCAAGCGCAACAAGGTGGTCGCCAACGACGCTATTTACCTGTATGACTACTCCAATTACTACACAACCGGCAGCTATGACGTATCCTTCGCCGGCGAAAGCGCGCTGACCAGCGCCATTGATTATGTGGTCAGCGATAACCTGCCCACCGTTTACCAGTTGCAGGGGCATGGTGAAACCGCGGTGGCCGGTACGCTTAAAACCGCCGTGGACAACGCGAACCTGACGATCAAGGATTTGAGCCTGCTCGCGCTGGACGCCGTGCCGGACGATTGCTCCACGCTGCTGATTTACGCGCCTACCAGCGACCTGAACAGCGAAGAAGTGGACAAGATTATCGCCTACATGGACAAGGGCGGCCGGTTGCTGCTGATTACCGACTACACCGACACGTCGCGCCCCAACCTTAAAAAGCTTGTGAACAACTACGGCGTGGATATGTCCGGCGGCATTGTGGTGGAAGGCGATCTGAACCACTGCCTGCGCGGTTACCAGCATTATCTGCTGCCGACGGTGAACGCGCATGATATTACCCAGCCGATTAAAGATGGCAACCTGTATGTGCTGATGCCGATATCCGAAGGCATTGTCAAGCTGCCCAGCTACCGCTCCAGCCTGACCATTACCAGCTTGCTGACCACGTCGGATCAGGCCTACAACAAGGCAAACCCCAACAGCGCCACCACGATGGATAAGCAGGATGGCGATACCAGCGGGCCGTTTGACGTCGGCGTGGCCATCAGCGAAACCGTAGCCGACAAGGAAACCCGTATGGTATGGTTCCCAACCTCCCAGTTCCTGGTCGATCAGATTAACGAAATGGTCAGCGGCGCCAATCAGGACCTGTTTATCAACAGCCTGAACTGGATGTGCGAGCGTGAGAACAGCATCTCCATCAGCGCCAAGAACCTGAGCCAGGCTTACCTGACCGTACCCAGCGGCTCAGCGAGCATCTTCAGCGCCCTGTTGGCCGTCGTACTGCCCCTCGGCGTGCTCGCCATCGGCATCTTCGTGGTTCTGAAGAGGAGGAAACGGTAATGAAAAAGGGCAAACGCCTGCTCCTCCTGCTGGCTGTGGTTGCGGTGTTCGGCGTTGGCGCCTATCTGCTGAACCTGAGCACCCAGCAACAGGAAGCCGCCAAGGAGGCCGCCAAGGAAAGCGCCAAGACGACCCTGCTGAGCGCGAACGCGGACGACGTAACCGGGCTTTCCTACACCAACGGCGATCAGACCATCGAGCTGGCTAAAAAGGACGGCCAATGGGTTTATGCCCCCCGCGAAAGCTTCGCGCTCAACACCTCCAAAGTGGATACCATGCTCAGCGACCTGAAAACGGTGGAATCCGTACGGACGGTTACGGATACGGATACCTCCGCAGCGGATTACGGCCTGAGCGCACCCGCCATCGTCATTTCCGTAACCAATCAGGATGGCACCACGCAAAAGCTGTCCATCGGCGACAAGAACGCCACCAACGGCAACTACTACGCCGCCGTGGAGGGCAAAGCCGGCGTATACACGATATCCTCCGACCTGTACAACGCGTTTGACGTGCCGCTGATGTCCCTCCTGACCGATGAAGCGTTTCCTACCGTTGCTGAAGATACCGTAACGGGCCTGGAGTGGAGTACGCAAAGCGACGCAAAAACGCTTACCCACCTGGCCGACGGAGATGCGAGCGCTTATTCTTCCGCGTTTAAGTGGTTCAGTCAAAAGACGGACGGCACGGTAAGCCCCGTGAACGCGGACGCTGTCAGCACGCTTTTATCCTCCGCGACCGGGATCACCTATCAGGGCACGGCCGCCGATACGAAGGAAGATCTGGCAACCTACGGGTTGGATCACCCGCAGTTGACGCTCACCCTGCATTACACGGAGCAAGTGCCCGAATCGCAGGCGGACGCTGCCAAAGCCGAGGAAGCCGCGTCGCTTGCCACGCCCATCCCGACTGTGAAACCGACCGCGTCGCCGGAAGCGACCGCCACCGCAACGCCTGAGGCCACCGCGACCGTGACCGCATCCGCAACGCCTGACGCTACCGCGACAGCTACGGCTTCCGCAACAGCAAGCGCAACGGCAACCGCCGGCGCAACCCCGACCGTTTCGGCAACCGCCAAGGTAACGGAGGCGCAGACGGCCTCCGCGACCGATACCGCGACAGTAACCGCAACGCCGACCGCAGCGCTCAGCGGCGCGCTCCGCGTTGCCTCCGCTGAGGATGCAAGCGCCGTGCCTACGGAAACGCCGACTGCGGCACCGACTGCAACCCCGGAACCCACCGTGCCCGTGGAGCGCACCCTCACCCTCTGGTTTGGCTCGGCGGATGAGAGCGGCAACGTGTATATAACGCACAGCAAAACGGACCGCATCTTTACGGTCAGCGCCGATACCCTGACGGCCCTGCAAAAGCTGACGGACGATGACCTTCGCCTGAAGCAGATAACCGATTTAAGCCTGAGTGACATCACCGGGATGAACGCGACGATGGGCGGGGTTACCAAAGCGGTTACCTCCTCCACACAGGCGGTTACAGCCCAAAACGGCGAGCAGACTACGCAGGTGCTGTACCAAGTGGATGGCAAGGACTTGAAAACCACGCTGTTCAGCTACTTTGTCAACTCGCTCAACGCCATCGCCGCCGAGGGGTATACCGACACCCCTGTAGCCACGGATGCCAAACCGCTGCTGAATGCGGCGTTCACCCAGAACCGCGCTGGCTTTGAAAGCCTGCCTGTCGCCATCTACCCCTACGACGAAAGCTTCGATCAGGTTGTGGTCAACGGGGATTCGAGCATGCTGGTGAACAAACGGGATGTGGACAACCTTCAGGCCATATTCGAGCAACTGGTGGCCACCGAGGCCACCGCGACGCCGGAAGCCACCGCTACCCCTGCCGTAAGCGCGCAGTAACCGAGCTTTCCGGAATGGCTCACCCGCGCGGCGAAACCTCCTCTCGCCACGCGGCCCGCGCCTGAGCCGGCGCTCTGAACCATTCCCAACCGCCCTGCGGAAAACCGTAGGGCGGTTTTGGTTACCCCTTTCTCCGCCGCAGCGGAACTGGGTCAAGGGCAAAGCCAGAGCGGCAGATGGATCGAAAAAAACCCACTCGCCGAAAACCCGGGCCAAGGCTATCCACCTTGACCCGGGTTATGATTGTAGAGGATGATATTTCGACCGCGCCATTCGGTGCGCCATGCTGCCCGTTGACCGGCGCAAACCGCGGTAGGGTTTTGATTGCCGAGGTATCACAGGCCAGATGGCCTAAACCGTGCCCCACGCCCATCCGTCGGTAAGGGACGGTTACGCGATTGCCTTGATTTTTAGCGCTCGCGTGGCGTTGAGGATGGCCAGCAGGCTAACCCCGACATCGGCAAAAACCGCCAGCCACATGTTCGCCAGCCCGACTGCGACCAGCGCAAGCACAAGCACTTTCACGCCTAAGGCAAACACGATGTTTTGCCGGGCGATCCGCAGCGTGCGCCGGGCAATCCGCACCCCCAAGGCAACCTTGCGGGGGTCATCGTCCATCAGCACCACATCCGCCGCTTCCACCGCCGCGTCGCTGCCCAGCGCGCCCATGGCAACGCCGACATCCGCGCGGGTCAGCACAGGCGCGTCGTTCACGCCATCCCCCACGAACACCAGCGCGCCGCCGACGGTTTGCGTAAGCAACCGCTCCACCTGCTCCACCTTTTCGGCGGGCAACAGATGCGCGTGCACTTCGTCCAGCTTCAACTCCCGCGCAACCTGATCGGCTACGGTTTGGCTGTCGCCGGTCAGCATCACGGTTTTGTGGATGCCCTCGGCCTTCAGTTGGGCAATCGCGGCTGCGGAGGCAGGCTTCACCTCATCCGCGATCACGATATGGCCCAGATAAACCTGATCCTGCGCAACGTGAACGATTGTGCCCGCATGGGGGCAATCCGGCGGTGTTACGCCAACGCTGTCCATCAATTTCAGGTTACCGGCATACACCGTGTGGCCGTCAATCTCCGCCGATACGCCCAAGCCGGGCAATTCCCGCACATGGGCAAGCCCGCCGGAATCGACCGGCAGGTGATACTGCGCCCGAATGGAACGGCTGATCGGATGGTCGGAATAGCTTTCCACCGTAGCGGCCAAACGCAGCAACTCCTGCTGATCCACAATTTCGGGGTGGATGACCGTGACCTTGAAGCTGCCTTCGGTGAGGGTGCCGGTTTTATCAAACACAACGGTTTGCGCCTTGGAGAGCATTTCCAGATAGTTGCCGCCCTTGACTAAGATGCCGTTTCGCGATGCGCCTCCAATGCCGCCAAAAAAGGTTAGCGGAACCGAGATCACCAGCGCGCATGGGCAGGATACCACCAGAAAGCTGAGCGCGCGCTCCCCCCACATGCGCCATCCGCCGCCCGTTACCAGCGAGGGAACGAAGAAAAGCAACAGCGCCAACCCGCAAACCAGCGGCGTATAGATACGGACAAAGCGGGTAATGAAGTTTTCGGCTTTGGCTTTTTTACTGCTGGCATTTTCCACAAGGTCCAGAATTTTAGCCACTGTCGATTCCGCATAGGCGCGGGTGGCCCGCACGCGCAGCAGACCGCTCTGGTTTACGCAACCGCTGATCACCTCGTCCCCAACGTTCACATCCCGTGGGAGGCTTTCACCGGTCAGTGCGGCCGTGTTTAGCGAGGAAGCGCCTTCCAGCACAACGCCGTCCAGCGGGACGCGTTCCCCGGGGCGGATCAGCACCGTTTCACCGACGGCCACATCCTCCGGCGATACGGTTACGGTTGCGCCGTCGCGCTCCACATTGGCCGTATCCGGGCGGATATCCATCAGCGCGGCAATGGACTGTCTGCTCTTGCCCAGCGCATAGCTTTGAAAAAACTCGCCGATCTGGTATAGCAGCATCACCGCCACGGCCTCGGGATATTCGCCGATGGCCATTGCGCCCAGGGTGGCAACGGACATCAGAAAATTTTCATCGAAGATTTCGCCGTGCACGATGTTTTCGCCGGCTTCCCACAGCACATCCCAACCGACCATCAGGTAAGCCGCAAGGAATACCGCGAACGAAACGGCGCTTTGCCGGATGAGCAGAGCCGCCAAAAACAACGCCGCCGCAACGGCGATCGTGATTAAACTCCTTTTTTGTTTGCGGGTCATATCCAATCCATCTCCCTGTATGTTCATGGGTTTCCGATGGGACATGGGCGCGGTTCCGCCGGTTGGCCCCTGAGCGTTTCGATCCCCGACATGCGACGCCCCCGCGGAACAGTCCGCCCTCCAAAGACGGGTCCGATTTCGAATGGTTTACAGCACCTTGCAACCGCGTTCCGCCTTGGGCACGGCAACCTTTACGCGCGCGAGCACATCGTCAAATGCGGCGTCGTCGGCTTCGAGCGTCAGCTTTTGAGTTACAAAATTGACTGTGGCGTTGGTTACGCCATCTAGTTTGCGCACGGCGGTTTCGATTTTCGCGGCGCATACGCCGCAATCCACCTCGCTGAGCTGAAAGGTTTTCTTCATTAGGGATAACCTCCTTTATTTTATGGGCTGCCTTCGTTGCCCGGCATGGCGCGCGGGATGTTCCGCGCGAATGGCCGGGGCGCCGTTACTCGCCAACATGCTCAATCCCCTGGTTCACGATGGTGCGCACATGATCGTCCGCCAAGGCGTAAAACACGGTTTTGCCGTCCCGGCGAGCCGAAACCAGCTTGCTGCGCTTGAGCACCGCCAATTGGTGAGATATGGCGCTTTGGGACATTTGCAACAGCGTTGCGATGTCGCAAACGCACATTTCACTCGCAAACAGGCAGTAGAGAATCTTGATGCGGGTGGAATCGCCAAACAGCTTGAACAGCTCGCTCAGGTCAAAGAGCGTATCCTCGCTGGGCATGGCGTTCTTGACATGGCGCACGATGTCCTCGTGCACGCAGATGTATTCGCATTGGAACGGTTCCTGATCGGCACACACGCTGCATCACTCCTTCATATGAGCAAATGCTCATATGTATAATAATCCAAACTCTATTGCCTGTCAAGGGACAGATGAAATGGATAGGGATGTTTTGACCGTTTATCCTTTACGCTGAGCCATGGGGCCGAGCTACGCCGACGGATTCTGTGCGACCGATTGCGGCAGAGCCGCCCATGCCCGCGCCAGCCGCTCGACCGACCACGCGGCGTTCGCCGGGCTGGTGGAGGGCAGGGGAATAATCGGCAGGCCCGCCTGAGGCTCACACCAGCGGCGGTAGAGGGCGGCGGCGGTTTGCCCATTGGCAAACAACTGCCGGATCGGGGCTTGGGTAAGCAATGCACCGATATCGTTGGGCACAGGGTTACGGATACTGCCATCCGCGCTGCCGGTTACATCGCAGGAAGCCAGCACATCCCAAAGCGCGATCCCGTGCCGCAGCAGCAGCGCGCGCTTATCTTCGTTTTCAGTGGGGATCGTTTCTCCATACAGGAGCGCCAGCACCCGCCAGAAACGGTTTTGCGGGTGTCCGTAATAAAACGCGTTCGCTCGGGACTGAACCGAGGGAAACGTGCCCAGAACCAACGCGCGGGAGTTACAATCCCACACCGGCGGGAAGGGGTGAGCGATGCCCAGATAGGTTTCCGCCATAAACAGCCTCCCGGCGCATATGCGTAAAAAATCCTTTCAAACGGCGCAAATGCACCCACAAACCTCAGCATATAACGGAACGCGCGGTTTGGCAAGCGGGCGTTCGGTTAGCCGGCTAACCATTGTTCATGAATTGTCCATATTTGGGATATGACTTGCTCACGTTTTTCATGTATGATACCATGGTAAGGATGGATCCGCATCCTTGTAAGGAGGCGCAACATGGCTAAGACCATTGGCATTGACCTGGGCACGACCAATTCCTGCGTAGCTTTTTTGGAAAACGGCGAGCCTGTCGTAATCCCCAACGCGGAAGGTGGGCGCACCACCCCGTCCGTTGTGGCGTTTGCGAAAAACGGCGAACGCATTGTAGGCAGCGCGGCCAAACGGCAGGCTGTTACCAACAGCGAGCGCACCATTTCCAGCATCAAGCGTGAAATGGGCACCGATAACCGGATTAAGATCGACGGCAAAGCCTACACGCCGCAGGAGATCAGCGCGATGATCCTGCAAAAGCTGAAGGCCGACGCGGAAGCCTACCTTGGCGAAAAGGTCACCGACGCGGTGATTACCGTGCCCGCCTATTTTAGCGACAGCCAGCGGCAGGCAACCAAGGACGCCGGTAAAATCGCGGGCCTGAACGTGCTGCGCATTGTGAACGAGCCGACGGCCGCGGCGCTTGCCTATGGCGCGGACAAGGGCGAAAGCATGAAGATCATGGTTTATGATCTGGGCGGCGGCACGTTTGACGTGAGCATTCTGGACATTAATCATGGTGTGATTGAGGTGCTGTCAACCGCGGGCAACAACCGGCTGGGCGGCGACGATTTTGACCGTTGCGTTACCAACTGGCTGCTGGATGAGTTTACAAAAAAAGAACATATCGACCTTACGCGCGACCCGACCGCGATGCAGCGCGTTAAGGAGGCGGCGGAGAAAGCCAAGATTGAGCTGAGCGCCGCCGCGTCCACCACCGTTAGCCTGCCGTTTATCGCAAGCGGCAAGGATGGCGCCAAACATCTGGAGGCGACGCTGACCCGCGCAAAGTTTGACGATTTAACCCGTAGCTTGGTGGACGCGACCATGGGACCGGTCAAGCAGGCAATGAGCGACGCGGGCCTGAAACCGGCGGATATCGGCCGGGTGTTGCTGGTGGGCGGCAGCACGCGCATCCCCGCGGTGCAGGAAGCGGTTAAGCGTTTCACCGGGCAGGAGCCGAGCAAGGGCATCAACCCGGACGAGTGCGTGGCGTTGGGCGCGACGTTGCAGGGCGGCGTGCTGCAAGGGCAGGTTACGGGGCTGCTGCTGTTGGATGTTACGCCTCTGTCGCTGGGCATCGAGACGGTTGGCGATGTGTTCAGCCGCCTGATTGACCGCAACACGCCGATTCCCGTAAAGCGCAGCCAGGTGTTTACCACGGCGGCCAACTTCCAAACGCAGGTGGAAATTCATGTGCTGCAAGGCGAACGGGAAATCGCTTCCTACAACAAAACGCTGGGCAAATTCAAGCTTAACGGCATCCGGCGCGCGCTTCGCGGCGTGCCGCAGATCGAGGTCACGTTTGCCATTGACGCCAACGGAATCGTCAATGTATCGGCCAAAGACCTGGGCACCGGCAAACATCAGGAAATTATGCTGACCCAAAGCAGCAATATGTCCTCTGCGGAAATCGATCAGGCGGTGCGCGACGCCGAGCGCTATGCCAGCGAGGATCAGCAGCGCAAGCAAAGCGTTGAACTGCGCAACCGGGGCGAACAGCTGTGTTATGAGGCGAAAAGCGCCATGCGCAAGCTGAAACCGGAGGACCGCGACCGTGTGGAAACCCTCCGCAAGTGGACGCAGAAGGCGCTGGACGACCATGACGACGCGGCATTGCGCGACGCAAGCGCGGAGCTGGAACAGGCGTTGACCTCCGCGGGCCGCTACACAGGTGCGCCGGACGGCGCGGCCAGCGAGGACGGCGCGATGGACGCGGACTTTACCTCCGCCGAAAAGAAGGATCAGCCGTAACGGCAGCTGACTTTTCGGAAAGGAGCGCCCATGTTCGGATATGTGACCATTAACCCAACGGAACTGGGGACCAAAAGCCGCGAGCGGTATCAGGCCTATTACTGCGGGTTGTGCCGCACCCTGTACCGACGCTACGGAAACCTTGGCCGCGTGACGCTCAGCAATGACATGACCTTTCTTCTGGTGCTGCTGAGTTCCCTGTACGAGCCAAGCGAGAGCCTGACGGTCGGGCGCTGCCTGCCGCATCCGGTGAAACGGCGCGAAGGCATCCACAACGACCTGAGCGACTATTGCGCCGATATGAACCTGGCGCTGGCCTACCATAAATGCCGGGATGATTGGACGGACGACCGCAGCCTGGCGGGCATGGCGGAGGCAAAACTGCTGCAAAAAGCCTATCGGCAGGTGGAAACCCGTTACCCGGAAAAGTGCGCCGCCATCCAACGCTGCCTGACGGATATCGACGCATTGGAGCGGCAAAGCGTTCTGGACCCGGACGGCCCGGCCAACCTGACCGCGCGGATGCTGGGCGAAATCTTCGTATACCGCAACGATTACTGGGCGGTACCGCTGCGCATCATCGGGGAAGGGCTGGGCCGGTTCATCTACCTGATGGACGCGTATGACGATCTGCCGGCCGACCGCCGGCGCAAGCGGTATAATCCGCTTATGGAATACGGCGACCATGCGGATTATGAAAGCCTTGTCAAAGACAGCCTGACGCTGGTGATCGCGGAATGCACGCAGGCGTTTGAGCTTTTGCCCCTGGTGCAGGATGTGGAAATTTTGCGTAACATTCTGTATTCCGGCGTTTGGATGCGCTACCGGCAAAAGCAGGCCAAACCCGACCGCGAACAGGGCAAGCTGAAGGAGAGTGACCATGAACAGAGACCCGTATGACGTGCTCGGCGTGTCCCGAAACGCAACGGATGACGAAATCAAGGCAGCCTACCGCAAACTTGCCAAAAAATACCACCCAGACCTGAACGGCGGCAGTTCCGAAGCGGAAAACCGCATGAAGGAAGTCAACGAAGCCTACACCCTGCTGATTAAAAATAAGGGGCAGGGATACGGCCAAAGCTATGGCGCAAACAGCGGCGGTTATGGCGGCGCGGGCGGTTACGGCAGCTCGGGCAGCTATGGTTCCGGCGGATACGGAGGCTCGGGCGGCTATGGCAGCCAGAACAGTTCCGGCGGCGGCTACGGCGATTTTGATCCGTTCGGTTTCGGCGAATTTTTCCGCAGGGCACAGCAGCAGCAGGCAAACCGCGGAGGAGAAACCACCTATACGGAGTATGACCCGCTGCTGAAAAATGTGGAGGATGCGGTTCTGGACGGCGAATATGCCCGCGCGGCCCAAATCCTGACTGGCATTCGGGATCGGCGCGCCGCGTGGTATTATTGGAGCGCAAGGGTCAACGTGGGGCTGGGCAACCGGGTGGCAGCGCTCAACAACGCGCGCATGGCGGTGCAGATGGCGCCGGACGAGGCGGTTTACCGGGAACTGCTTGCAAGCCTGCAATCAACCGGGCAGAGCTACCAGCAGTACGGCTCGCAGCGCGGCTTTACCGGCGCGCTGTGCGCAAACCCCTGCGTGTCGCTGATTATCGCCAATGTGCTTTGTAACTGTTGCTGCCTTGGTGGGCGCGGCGCTTACTGTTGTTAATGGAGGAGGAAATCGCAATGTCCTTTTGGGAAAAAATAAAGCAGTCGCTTCGGGGCCTGATGGCGGGGCGGCATGGGGTGGATCAGCTATCGGTCGCGCTGGTGTGGACTGGCCTTGGGCTGTATGTGATCTCGGCCATCTTTGGGCTTGGGATTGTTAGCCTGCTATCGCTGGCCCTGTATGGGTACACGGTTTTCCGCATGTTTTCCCGGAACGAGGAAAAGCGGGCGGCTGAAAACCGCCGCTACCTGAGCTGGAAAACGCGCCTGACCACGGAAGTCAAACAGGCGCGTACCCGTTTTAAGAACCGCAAACAGTATAAATATTTCCGGTGCCCCAACTGCAAGGCATGGTTACGCCTTCCGCGCGGGGCGGGCGTGGTCACGGTGACCTGCGGGCGCTGCCATAACAGCTTTACGCAAAAAGGGTGATGGGCTAACCGGACGGCGGAAGTGTCGTTCGGGCGATGCAGGCGGGATTGGCGGCAGCACCGCCGGCGATCAACACTCCCGCCGTAACAGAAGCGGACAAGCGGCAAAGCCCTTTGGAGGCACAGCGGGGAAACCTTTCGGCCGATTGACGCACCTGCGGCCACCCATAGAACCTAAACACCCCATGGGATACATCGCAATGGGTTGTGGCTTATCGACTTCATGGTGTTTATGAACAAGCGGATCGAACCCATTTGAGCGGCGGGAATTTTCCGCCGCTTTTTTATGCTGCTGGTAGGCCATAGCGCCGACGGCAGCCCATTGAGCAGCACGCCTGTGACGGCACGCGGAGCCTTACCGCGACCGGCGAAGCGGGGGCCGCTCGCCTCGCGCGATGCCGCAGGAAGGGACAGCGGGTTTGCTCACGGGGGTCAAGCAACCTCTGTTTTTACCGAAAAAAGCAAACTGGTGTTTCCATTTCATGCACTTCATGGTACAATACAGGTATCCCATATTGGAGGAGCAAACCATGAACCGATTTGTGCTCAAATCGCCCTATCAGGCAAGCGGGGACCAGCCCGCCGCCATTGAAAGCCTTGCCGATGGCGTGAAGCGGGGGCTGAAGGATCAGGTGCTGCTGGGGGTAACTGGCAGCGGCAAAACCTACACCATGGCTTCGGTAATTGAGCGCGTTCAGAAGCCGACGCTGGTGCTTGCGCACAACAAAACATTGGCGGCGCAGCTTTGCAGCGAATTTCGCGCCTTCTTTCCGGATAGCGCGGTAGAGTATTTTGTGAGCTATTACGATTATTATCAGCCGGAGGCGTACATTGCCGCCAGCGACACCTATATCGAAAAAGACGCGTCCATCAACGAGGAAATCGACCGTTTGCGGCACAGCGCCACCGCCGCGGTGCGCGAGCGAAGCGATGTGATTATTGTCGCCAGCGTCAGCTGTATTTACTCCATGGGCGACCCCAGCGAATATGAAGGCATGATGGTCAGTATGCGCCCGGGCATGACGCTCAGCCGGGATAAGCTCATCAGCCGATTGATTGAAATTCAGTATACCCGCAACGATTTTGAATTTACGCGCGGCAGTTTTCGCGTGCGCGGGGATGTGCTGGAGATTATCCCCGCCAACGAACGCGAGCATGCGCTGCGCGTGGAGTTTTTCGGCGATGAAATTGAACGCATCCGTGAAATTGAGGTAGTGACCGGCAATGTGCTGAGCACCCTGGAACACGCGCTCATTTTCCCAGCCACGCACTATGCCATGGACCGAGAAAAAATGACCGGGCAGATCGACGCGATTGAGCATGATCTGGACGTGCGCGTGCAACAGCTGAAAGACGAAGGCCAGCCGCTGTACGCGATGCGGCTTCGACAACGCACGCAGTACGATCTGGAAATGATGCGACAGATTGGCTTTTGCACGGGCATTGAAAACTACAGCCGCTATTTTGACGGCCGCAAGCCGGGCGACGCGCCCTACTGCCTGCTGGATTATTTCCCCAAGGATTTTCTGATGTTCATTGACGAAAGCCATGTGAGCGTTTCTCAGGTGCGCGGGATGTACAACGGTGACCGCGCGCGCAAGCAAACGCTGGTGGATTACGGCTTTCGCCTGCCCTCTGCGTTTGATAACCGCCCGCTTCTGTTTGACGAGTTTCGCCAGCGGCAACACCAGACGATCTACGTGAGCGCTACGCCCGGCGCGTACGAACTGGGCATCGCTCAAAATATGGTGGAACAGATCATCCGCCCGACAGGGCTGTTGGACCCGCAGGTGATATTGCGCAAGGCGACGGGTCAGGTGGACGATCTGGTGGGGGAGATTAACCGCACGGTGGACCGTCAGGAGCGCGTGCTGGTAACAACGCTGACCAAGCGCATGGCCGAAAGCCTGACCGATTATCTGAAAAATCTTGGCATCAAGGTGCGCTATTTACACAGCGATATCCAAACCATGGAACGTTCACAGTTGATCCGCGACCTGCGCCTTGGCGAGTTTGACGTGTTGGTGGGCATTAACCTGCTGCGCGAAGGGTTGGATATGCCGGAGGTTAGTCTGGTGGCGATTTTGGATGCTGACAAGGAGGGTTTTCTGCGCAGCGAAACCTCGCTGGTGCAAACCATCGGCCGCGCCGCGCGCAACGTGAACGGGCGCGTAATCCTTTACGGCGATACCCTGACCGACAGCATGATGCGCGCCATAAACGAAACCAACCGCCGGCGCGCCTTGCAGGAGGCGTACAATCAGCTGCACGGCATCACGCCGCAAAGCGTGAAGAGCACGGTGCAGGCGTTGTTGAAAATCACCAACGATTTTGCCGGCGGCTCGGGTAAGGATATGAGCGAGGAAGAGCGGGAAGCGTTGCTCAGGAGCGTTGAGGATCAGATGCTTTCCGCGGCTAAATCGCTTGATTTTGAAAAAGCGGCGAAGCTCCGGGATGAGCTATTCAGTTTGAAGGGCGAGACCAAAGAGGTGCAAAAGCCGCAAATGAAACGCCACCGCGCGCGAAAACCCATGCGCTGAAAACCCGCGGCGGCCCCCATTTTGAGGGCGGCGGGTATATCCAAACAGGAAACTTCCCGTAACCAACAGGCAATCCGAAGGCGCGCAAGGCGGCGTGGTTCCGGATTGCCTTATCATTTTACTTTTATCCGCAGACGGTTCCCTAGCGTGCTTATCTTTACTTGCCCCTCTGGAACATAAACTTGGCGCGGCCAAACAGCGACATCAGGCTTTCCCGGTCAAACAGCCAGCCAAATGCCAGAGTGATCGCCGTCGCGTAGATGCTGATCGGAACCGCGAGCGTAATCCATTTGAAAAAGCCGTTGATATCCAACAGATGAAACGCAAGGAACGGGCCGGCGATTACGGCAACCTGCACAAACATGCGCAGCATGCGTTTCAGCGTCCAGGTCCAAGGCAAATGCGTAATCTGCCGGGGCACAAACCAAAGCTGCAAAATGGCGCGCAGCACATTGGAGAGGATGATGCCCGCCAGAATGCCAACCACCGCCATGGTCAGGCTGGTCTGCAAGCCCCATACGCCAAGGACTGACCCCAGCACAACGGCGGTGAGCACCTGCGCGGTGCAGTGATGCCGCGTTTCACGGAACTTGCCGCTCGCGGTAATCATCAGGTCCATTGGCATTTTTGCATGGTCGGTAATCGCTTCCAGCACCACCATCATGCCAATGAGGGGCGCGGAATAATTGGCGTCGGTAATTTTATCGGTATACAGCACCACAAACGGCACAATCAGGATTGCTGCCGTTGAAAACAGGATGCTGGTGATGGCAAGGTACAGGTACTCAAAATCGCGGTACGCTTTTTGGAATTTCTGCTGCTGCCCGCGCACAATCAAATCGCCAAAACCGGAATAGATGCCGGTTGTGGTCATTTTCAGGATGCCCCATAGCCCCACGGTAACCATGTTGTAGGTGCCGTAAACGGAAATCATGGCCGCGTCGCGGGTAATGACGGTGGTCAGCATAATGGCCGCGCCCTGATGAAAAGCCGTCGTAAACTGCTGGTACATCGCGTCCCACCGCTTGGCCAGCGCTGCTTTGTTGGGCTTGGCAAACACATTGACCTGCGGGTATACCTTTTTGACATAGCTGCCCAGAATCAGCGGCCGGATCGCGATGGTCAGGGAAGCGAGCAGGCGAACAATGATGATATTGATGTGAAGGTAAGCCAGCACCACGATTACGGCTGTTTGCAAAAGCAGCGAGCTCATGCTGGCAAGGCTGACCATGAACGTGCGCTGATCGGCTGTTAACAGCACCCGGTAACGCGACAGCGTGAAAAACTCCAAAGCACCCGATACGCCCATGGCGCAGATGAGCAGGAACACGCTCCAGTAATCCATGAGGTTGCCCTGCAGCGTTTCAATGGGCACAAAGAACGGATAGATGACCGCAAAAATCAGCGTGAGGCCGATGAACATCCAGCCCGCGATGTTGTAAAACTGCCGCGCCGCGGAAACGATCGCGCTGACGCCGTCGGCATCTTTTTCCGCCAGCGGTTTATAAAGGCTGAAAACCGCCGCGGCCGCCAAGCCTGCCTCCACCAGCCGGAAGTAGGTCAGAAACTCGTTGGCCGAAACAATTAAACCGTTGACCTGCGAGCCGTAAAACAGCATCATCAGGCGCGGAGTCACAAAGCCCATCAGCATCGCGGTAAACTGGTAGGCTGCCGTGAACACGGTATTCTGCACAAAACGCGACGTGCGAGTGTTGGTGCGGCTGTTCAATACGGTATCCCTCATTATCGGTCAAGATGGAGCGGTTTGCGTTTGTTCTCAGGGGGCGGGGTCATGTAATCCGGGCCGTACAGTTGGGTAAGCACGGGCTTTGGGTCGCGCGGCACGCGCACGCTCAGGTATCCGAACGGAACATGCGTCAGATCGGTAAACGCGTCGCGCGCAAACGCCATATTCAGCAAATTGAACGCGCCGTCGCTCATGTGCAGTTGGGCGCTATCCCCTCCGCTGCGCGCGACCCGTCGATAGGCCCGGAGCTTGCTCTCCTTGCCAAACGGCAACCCGAGCAAATGCGTGCCCCACAGCAACACCCGGCCCTTAAAGGAAAAACGGCGGTAATCAGTATGCTCTTTGAGCATCCCCTGCAAAACCCGCAACCGCAGCAGCTTCCAAAAACGGGGTAAGCGCTTGTCCGGCAGGGGGTCGAGCACAAACAGATCCACGAAAGCGTCGCCGCCTACCTTGCGCACGCGGGGCACCCATGTGTCGGATAAATCCAGCGAAAACCCCAGCCCGCACTGCGATGGGTACAGCTCCTCAAAGCGGTCGTAACTCTCGCGCGGCAAAACAATGTCGATATCGTCATCCCACGGGATCATGCCCTGATGGCGAACCGCGCCCAGCAGCGAGCCGCAAATCATGCTGTAAGGCAGGCCGTTTTCTTCCAGCACGCGCACAGCGTCGGCCAGCACATCGTACAGTTCCGCATGCACGGCCTGTAAACCGTAATCCATTATGCCAGCCCTTCCAGCACGGCCTGCACGCGGTCGGCAACGCTTTTGCCGTCCAGACCATAATAGGCTTCTAAATACGCCTGATTGCCAACAATGCAGGAATACTGATCGTTCATCCCCATGCGAACCACGCGCGCGCGATGGTCACGGAGGCCGCTGACCACCTCGCACACCGCGCCGCCAAAGCCGCCCACGATGGTATGCTCCTCCAGCGTAAACAGCACGGGCACCTGATGGCACAGGCGTTCCAGATAGTCCGCGTCGATTGGCTTCACGGTTGGGAAACTGGCAACCCCGACGGAGAAGCCCCGATCCCGCAGCAACTTTTCCGCTTCGATGGCGCTGGAAAGAATGCCGCCCGCCGTGAGGATGTAAGCGTCCTTCCCCTCGCTGTGCGGCAATGCCTTGCCGGTTTGATAGCCGACAAGCGAGCCTTTTTCGTGAAAGATCGGCTCGCCGCCGCGCCCGATGCGCAGGTAAGCGACGCCCGGTTCCGTTAAGAAGCGCGCCATCACCGCTTCGGTTTCCACCGCGTCCGCAGGGGCATAAACCGTGACGCCCGGCAAAAGCCGAAGGGCGCTGATATCCTCCGTGGCGTGGTGCGTCATGCCCAAAGTGCCGTAAACAAAGCCCGCGCCGACGCACACAATTTTCACGTTGGCTTCATGGTAGGCGCAGCAGTTGCGAATTTGTTCCAGACAGCGCAGGGTCGGGAAATTGCCGATGGAATAAACGACCACCGTTTTACCTTCCATGGCCATACCGGCCGCCATGCTCATCATCGCCTGCTCCGAAATGCCGGCGTTGATGAACCGGTTGGGAAACTCCTCCATAAACGGGAACAGCACGCCAAAACCTAAATCGCCAGTCACCAGCACCAGATTGGGGTTGACGCGCGCCTGCTCCTGCAAACACCGGGTGAACGTTTCTCTCACGGTTTTTGCGCCTCCAGTTCCTTGACGGCCCGGTCATATTCTTCGCCGCGGGCGGTGCGGTAATGCCACAGCACGTCGTTTTCCATAAAGCTGACGCCTTTGCCCTTTACGGTGTCCGCAATGACGACGATGGGTTTACCCTGCCCGCGCGCGGCCTGCGCGTCGGCATATGCGCGGTGGAGCGCCGCGTGGTCGTGCCCGTCGATGCGGATCACATGCCAGCCGAAGCTGGCCCATTTCTGATCCAGCGGCTCCAGCCTGATAGTTTTTTCCACGCTTGCGATCGACTGAATTTTGTTGAAATCAACCGTCACAATCAGGTTATCCAGCCCAAACTGGTTGGCGATCAGCGCGCTTTCCCAAATGGCGCCCTCGTCGCACTCGCCATCCCCAATGATACAGAAAACGCTGTGCGGTTCGCCGTTCATTTTGCCGGCCATGGCCATGCCCATGGCCATGGGCATACCCTGACCCAGCGAACCGGTGCTCACCTCAACCCCCGGCACGCCTTTGTGGCTCACATGGCCGCTCAGCCGACTGCCGTTCTGGCAGTGGGTTTCCAGCTCGCTCAGCGGAAAAAAGCCGCATTCCGCCAGCGCCGCATAGATCCCCGCGCCTGCGTGGCCCTTGCTGAGCACCAGCCGGTCGCGGCCCGGCCATTTGGGGTTGGCGGGATCGTAACGCATCACATCGGCATAGAGCACGGCGACGATATCCGCCATGGAAAAAATGCTCCCGATATGCGCGGTGCCGCCGCGGTTGGTCATATCCAACGCGTGACGGCGAATCCGGTAGGCCAGTTGTCTGCTTTTGTCGTAGGTCATTGAGGTAACACCCCTCCATCAAGCGATTGGCGCTGTATTCCTGGCGGCTACGCGTGCGTTTGTGAACCGCCGGCGATTTTTCTGGCCACGCAGGCAATGGTTCGCAACAGCAGCCCCGCGTCGGTCAGGAATGATTGGCTTTGCGCATAAGCCACGCGCATCCGGTTTTTTTCGCCCAGGATATTCCGCTCGTACGCGCCTTCGGGGTCGTCGTGCCCGACCGCCTCGTCCAGGCTGATGAGCTGAATGGAGCTTGGGTCGCTGATGCCCGGCCGAACCCACAGGATACACTGTTCTGCCGGCGTGTAGCGCATCGTATACTTGAGCAGCTCAGGCCTTGGCCCGATAAAGCTCATATCCCCACGGATGATGTTGAGCAGCTGAGGTAGCTCGTCCAGCTTGGTTCGCCTGAGCACGCGGCCCAGACGAGTAACCCTCGGATCGTTCAGGGCTGTGGTGCCGCTGTACTGATCCGCGCCGACCACCATGGTGCGGAATTTAAGGATTGTAAACGGTCGGTTGTGGTAGCCGCCCCGAAGCGCCTGATACAGCACCGGCCCTTTGGAGGTAAGCTTTACCGCGGCCGCGATGGGGAGCATCACGATCAGCCCTAACGGCAACAGCACAAGCGCCAGCGCCAGGTCCAAAACCCGCTTGAACACTTTACTGTACAGCGGATGGCTCAGCCGACCATCCCAGCGTGGGAGTTCCGTGGGCTGCGAAACGGCCTTTGCGGCCCTTGCATCCCGATCCTGCGACTGCATTTCCGAAGTCCCTCCCATGCGCCTGCGGCTCGTTACCGCTATCTTTTAGGATATCACACGCCATTTCATAAGTCAAACGGTTTCCGACAGTTTTCAGCGTTTCCCAAGCGGCAGGTTTGCGCTCGCGAAAGCTTTTGTCATAAAGGATTGCGCGCCTTGCCACGGCGCTTTTGCCGGGTAGGGCGCAGGGATTCGTCCGGTTATAACGGACATCTTGCGCGGCATGCGGCAGCCCATGGCACCAGCTTGACTTTCCAATCTGTATCCGATAAAATCTATACCAATACCCTTAATATTGGAGGGCTTCCACCATAGCGCCTCCGGAAAGCCGAGATGAACCATCGAGATACGGGAAAGCATTGAAAGGGGCCATACAGGATGATAAATCAAATGTCGCCGTTGGATCGTCTGAGCGTATACGCGACCGCCCGCGAGGCGTCCGTGATCCGTTGCGCACGGATCGATCAGGAACTGTATCAAACCTATGGCGTCAAGCGCGGGCTTCGGGACCAGAGCGGGAAGGGCGTGCTGGCGGGACTGACCAACATTTCCGAAATCCAATCCTACCAGGAAACGGATGGGGAAAGGGTGCCCTGCGAAGGCAAGCTATGGTACCGGGGCTACAATATTACCGACCTTGTGGGCGGCGTAATGCGGGATAACCGGTACGGTTTTGAAGAAACGGCGTACCTGCTCCTGTTTGGCGAGCTGCCCACGCCGGAAAAGCTGGAGGAATTTACACGCGTGATGGCCATGAGCCGCACGCTCCCCACCAACTTTGTGCGCGACGTTGTGATGAAAGCCCCCAGCGCCGATATGATGAACAGCCTGAGCCGAAGCGTGCTGACCCTTGCCAGCTATGACGAGCGCGTTGCGGATTTATCCATCAGCAACGTGCTACGGCAGTGCATGATGCTGATTGCCGTATTTCCCATGCTTGCGGTGTACGGTTATCACAGCTACAACCATTATGGACGGGATGAAAGCCTGTATATCCACCGCCCGGACGATTCGCTTTCCACAGCGGAAAATCTTTTGCGCCTGTTGCGTCCGGATAAAAGCTACACCGGGCTGGAGGCGCGGGTATTGGATCTGGCGCTGATGCTGCACATGGAGCACGGCGGCGGCAACAATTCCTCGTTTACCACGCATGTGGTGACCTCGTCGGGCACGGATACGTACAGCGCCGTAGCCGCGGCGTTGGCAAGCCTGAAAGGGCCCAAGCACGGCGGCGCGAATATCAAGGTTGTGCAGATGATGGCCGACCTGAAGCGCAACGTGACCGATACCACGGATGAGCAGGCTGTGGAGGACTATCTGCTGAAACTGCTCAACAAGGACGCTTTTGACCGCAAGGGCCTCATCTACGGCATGGGGCACGCCGTATACTCCATCAGCGACCCGCGCGCAACCATTTTCCGGTCGTTTGTGGAGCAGTTGGCTGATGAAAAGCACAAGAAAATCGAATTTGCTCTTTACAGCATGGTGGAACGGCTGGCGCCGCAGGTGATTGCGCGGGAACGCCATATCTACAAGGGCGTGAGCGCCAACGTGGATTTTTACAGCGGGCTTACCTACTCCATGCTAGGCATCCCGGAGGAAATGTTCACCCCCATTTTCGCCATTGCGCGCATTGTGGGCTGGAGCGCCCACCGCATTGAGGAACTGGTGAACATGGATAAGATTATCCGCCCCGCGTATAAAGCGGTATTGCCCAACCGGGATTACCGGGCCATGGGCGAACGCGCGGCCGCGGATAACGCCGAGTAAACACGGAACGCCGCAAAATTCCGCAATTCCACAATGCCGCATTGCCAAAGTGAACCGGGCGGTTGCCAAGCCGTCAATTTTCCAGCGGGGACTCAATGGCATATCCAAACAGGCGGGATTGGGAAGGCGCACGCGCCGCCCAACCCGCCTTTTTTTGTGTACAATGCGGAATGGCAGGCAGAAAACCTCCTTTGCGCAACGGCAGCGGCAGATGCGCCGCGAGCCGGGCAAAGGAGGTTTCGGGTGGCAAAAGTTGCGGCATGTGGGTTGCTTCATTTGCCCCATTGCCCTGCGGGCTGTTCGCTCGTTTTAATGGATTGGCTTTGGCATCCGGATTTGGGTTCCATTCCAAACCCCGGCAGGGGATTCACCCCCCGCACCCAAAGAAGGGCGTTCCCTTGTCCCGGTATCGCCGCTGCAATGGCTTTTTCTGACGGTGTTATGCCGACTGCCTATGCCCTGCTGTCTCTTGATTTCTCTGTGGCGCTATCGACTGTGCGACGGCACAGGTTCACAAAAGCGTCCGCGCTCATGGCTTTGCCGCTGTGCAGCCAGCGCACAATCGAGCATCGGAATGCGTCGCTGTAAAAATCACAGAAAAACTCCCGGAACTCCTCATCGCGGATTTCCTGATGCAGGTAGGCGCTCAGAATCGCTTCCAACGTTTCGTTGAACGTGTCTGCAAACGCGTTCTGGCCCTCAATCGCAAAGGCGTTGATATAAAAGGCGCGGTTTTCGGCGAAGTACTCGCACACTCGGCGCAGGTACGCCCATACGTCGGCTTCGGCGTTGCTGTCCAGCAGCTGCAAAAATTCGCTGTAAAACACCCAGTTGAGCAGATCGTACTTATCCTGAAAATGATAATAGAAGCTTTTACGGTGCATGCCGCACTGCTCGCAAATATCGCCCACGCTGATTTTGTGAAATGGGCGCGTCTGCATCAGTGTTTTCAGGGAGGCGCTCAGCGCGCGCTTGGTGATATTGGCTTCGGGCATCGCGCACACCTCCGCTAGCGATGGCGACGGACACTGGGCATGCTCAGGCGAATCAACGCTTCCAGGGACAGCTCGGCGCCGTAGGATTGGCCGATGCCGGCGGGGTAGATCGGCAAGCCGTCCGCGCCGAGCATCAGCATACAGCTTTCGTCCGATATGATGTGATCGACCCTCTGAACATCCGCGTACAGGTCGATGGGGTACAGGGGATAACGGCCGGCGGCCCGGAGGGCGATCACTTCCGCGCCGACGCGCGCCCGCGTTTCGGGGTCGCAAGTATCCGCGGGGGTTAAAATGAGGAAAGGATAGTCCCGCTCGACCACGCTTTTCAGAAAAGGCTCCGATAAAAGCCAATCCGCATTGGCGGCGCTGTATTCACAGTTAAGGCTGAAAATTCTTTTTTTGCGGCAAAGCGTATCCGCCGTATCGGGGTATTCCGGAGCGCCGCCCCTTGGCAGAAACATGGCGTTTGGCAGCGCCATATCCAGCTCGGCCAGCCGGGCGTTGGTCGCGGCGTCCTCCGCCATCAGGAAAAAAGCGCAGGTATGGCATTGCGCGACTGTTGCGAGCATATCCGCAAGTCGTTCCGTTTGACTGCCGACAAATAAAAAGTATGCGAAGATACCCAGCGCCTGCCCCTCGGCCACAAGGCGGGACAGATCAAGCGGCTTAGCCGCGGGCATGTTACAGCGTAAAAGAATGGCCCACGGAACGTTCACGCCGCGTTCCTTCTCATAGGCGCGGATCATTTTCGCGCCCATGGTCCAGCTCATGTAGCCGATATTGATGCCGAAAGTTTCCAGCGTTTGGGGGTCCACGTTACGGATCAGCGACGTGACCAACGCGTAATAGACGCTGTTGCTGTTCTTCAGCACGCTTTGCGCGTCGGTAAAAAAACTCTTTTGATTGCGCCCTTTGCCAAACTGCATGCCCAAATCGACCAGCTTGCGAATGCTGCGGTTGGGATCGCGCCGTATATCGCGGATTCCCTTGCTTACGGCGCTTTGGATCGCCGCTTTAATGACGGGTTGGTTGTCCATAACATGACCTCCAGCGAATAGAACCATCATACTCCAAAAACAGAAACCCCGCAAGGGTCGGCCTGACGGTGCAACTTGCCGCAGGCGCGCATGTTACCAGACACGTTTTGCCAGATGCCGCCAACGGAGATAGCGCGCGATCGGCATATGCCCGGCGGGGCCGCGATCGCGCGCTGCGGTACGCGCTTTAGAGGGTGGAACGAACCTCGCCCACGGGCGCGTGGGCTTCACGGGCATACTTGCGCTGCAACTGGGCATTGCGGATTTTCTTCTTTTCCCAATTGGCGGGGCCGGCGCTGGCCGTCCACAGTGCGTCTGCGGCGGGCGCCCAGCATTCCGCGGCGTTGCGGCACTTATCGCACAGGGTATGCGCATCCTCAGGGTGCTGCATGTCGGTGGACTGTGCGCCGCTCTGATCGACCATCTCGGCCAGCACGCCGTAGTTATCCAACACCGGGCAGGGGCGCAGCATGTTGTCGTTAAAGGGCTGACGGTCGTGGTACTGCATGAAAAGCGGGCTGCGGTAGGCTTCCAGCAGGGTTTTCTGCCGGATGTTGCTGTCGCTGTAATGCACAAACGCGCAAGGCTCGATATCGCCGTTGGCGTTGATGTGCAGGTACCGCCGACCGCCGGCGATACAGCCGTCGGCATACTCGCCGTCGTTCCAGAAATCCATGGTGAAAATCGCCTTGGAGGCCCGGAACGCGCGCACCTGCCGGTACATGAAGGCGCGCTGCTCTGGGCTGACCAGCAATTCGGGCACCGCGTCCTGCCCTACGGGCATGTAGGTAAACAGCCACATGAACTTTGCGCCCAGGTGGATGATCTCGTCAAAGTATGCCTCGCTGCCGATCACCTCCGCGTTATGGGCGGTGTAGCAACAGCTGACCCCGAAGGCAAGCTTGTGATTTTGAAGAATTTCCATGGCCTGTACCACTTTGCGGTATGTGCCCGGCCCGCGCCGGCTGTCGGTGGCTTCTTCAAACCCTTCGACGCTGAGGGCCGGCACAAAGTTTTTCACGCGCAGCATCTCGTCGGCAAAGGCGTTGTCGATCAGCGTGCCGTTGGTGAAAGCGAGAAACGCACAATCCGGGTGCCGTTCGCACAGGGTGATGATATCTTTCTTGCGCACAAGCGGTTCGCCGCCTGAATAAATGAAGAAATATGTGCCCAATTCCTTGGCCTGGCGCACGATGCTGTCCAGCTGCTCCAAACTCATGTTGAGCTTGTCGCCGTATTCGGCCGCCCAACAGCCGGTGCAGTGGAGGTTACAGGCGCTGGTGGGGTCCATGAGCACCGCCCACGGGATGTTGCAGTTGTATTTTTCGCTGTTTTTACGCTGGCGGGGCGTGCCGATCATGCTGGCGTGGATCACGAAATTCTCAAACAGGCGCATCCGTTGCCCGTTATCAATATCGGTCCACAGGCTTCTGGCCAGCTTGGACCAGTTGTTGCCGGGGTCGCTGAGCGCGTCCTTCACCAGTTGCGCTTCATGCTTGACCCCCTCGCCCCAGTCGTGGCGGATCAGCCAATTGAGCACCTTGGTTCCGTTGTGATCGAAATCCTTGTCCACATAGCGCAACACGCGCCGCACCGCGAACGCCTTTGCGCATTCGGCGATTGTTTTTGCCATTCTGACCGCCCCCTGTTTCTGATATCCAAAGTATAGGCTTTGGGAGGTGGAAAGTCATGGCCAGCTGGGGTTTTTCGTCCCAAATGGAAACGGAACCGCATGGGTGTCCCAAAACGGGACAAACGCGCCGTAGTGTCCTAAAAAACCGCGAAAGCGTATGCTTCCGCGGCAGAATGTTATAGGGGAAATACATTCAACGCAAGTGTTCGTGTGACGGACACGCCCTGTGGCGCGGCTTCTGGCCCTCATCGGCTGGTCAATGGCTCGGAAGCTCTCCCAACCGGCGGGTGGTTCTGTTCAAGGCGGCCCCGGAAAGCGCGTTGCTCGGCAGGCGGCGATGTTAGGCCTGTGCGGATGTTACCTTTTTAGGCTTTTGAAGGTCCTCGCCCAGCCAGTATTTTTCAAGCGGGCGATACAGCAGAAACGCGGCGGTGCCGGTGATGAGGATTTCCGGCAGCATATAGGAGCCGTTATAGGCCAGCGACCACACAACGGGCGCCCAACCCAGCGCGTTGGGCCAAAGTACTTCCCAAACGAGCACGCCGCTGACAAAGTGACAAAGAAACCGCGCGAAGAAGGTGACCGCAATGCCCACAACAATCGCCAGACGGCGATTTTTAAACAGGCCGTTCAGGCTGGCGGAGAAACCGAGCACGGTGAAGGCGAGAATATAATCCAGCGCGATAATGGCCACGGCGGTCAGTGCGTCCGGCGCATAGCGAACGTTGTTCAGCCCCAACACCAGTTGAAGCAGGCTGTACGTCAGCGCAGAAAACAAACCCCAACGGGTGCCGTAACGGTTGGCGATCATCACGATGGGCAGCATGCTGCACACGGTGATGCTGCCCCCCAACACCCAAGGCCCGCTGAATTGAAACAGGCTCAGCACGGTTGCGATGGCCAGCAGGATGGCGCTCTCGGTCAGGCGCTTCAGTTGATAACTCATGGTAGCCCTCCTTTGAAAATAAAAATGCCCGCCGTTGCGGGTAGTGCAACGCGGTTATCAAAGGAGCTATTCCGTTGATTCCTACGCCGGCATTACCCGGATCAGGTTCTAGGGTCCCGGGCGTTTGCCCGATCTCAGCCGACGGATGTCAGCACCCCTTGCGCTCTTGCGCGGGTGTATTGTACGACAGGCGGAAGGGGTCTGTCAAGTGCTTTTCCACGGTTATGGGAGCAAAATAAAGCCGACCAAGCCGCAGGCAACGGAACCCGACGCAAAAGAGCGCCGACGCAATCCGTTGGATTGGGCGCATCCCAAACGCTCAGTTTGTTTCGCCTTGGGAAACCCGCCGGTCACGTTTATGAAACCGGACACAGCAACAGGCGTTGGCTTGGGCGCCAACGCCTGCGTGAAGCTGTGCTCCGCTTCCCCTTATTCCCCCTCCCATGGGGTTGTGGGCGCTGTGGGGGAGCATGCTGCTTGGCAATACAAGCCAATGCCTGCTGGTTGCGGTTATTTTGCCTGCCGATGGGTTACAGCGCGCTTCCCGGGCACAAGGTAGCGCGCAAGCCGGTTGGCTGCGAATCAGCGGGTGCCGGTGGGTTACAGCGTGCTTCCCCGGCATACCAGCTCGGCGGTATAGACGGTTTTTTGAGGCGCGTCCTGACCGGAAAGCACGGTGAGCAGGGTGTTCACGCACTGGGTGCACAGCGCTTCCAGCTTGTTGTCCACACTGGTCAGTTCCGGCTCACAGCAAAGGCAGAAGCTGGAATTGTTGTAGCCGATGATGGACAGGCTTTGCGGAACGTTCCGGCGCACCACGCGCGCATACTTGGCCGCGCCGACGCTGAGCACATCTTCTGAGGTGAGCACCGCGTCAAACTGCAAACCGCGCTCCGCGATGCTCAGGATGTAATCCCGAACATCAGGCACGCTCATCTTATCCTCGGTAAAAAAATGGATCAGCTCGTCCCGCGCCGGCATGCCTCGGCTTTCCAGACCGGCCCGGTATCCGGCCAGCTTTTTCTGCCCGCTGTAATTTCGGCTGTGGTACAGGTACAGGATATTGCGGCGGCCCCTGTCAATCAGGTATTGCGTGGCCTCCATGGTGGCGCGGTAATCGTCGCAAAGCACGCAGAAGATGTTGTCGCAGGGGTACGAGGCGTTCAGCAGCACCAGCGGCAGGCGCTTGGCCGCGCTTCGCAAATACTCGTTGCCCTCCTCGGTTTCTTCCACAAAGGTGGAGCCGAGCAGCACAATGCCGTCCACATGCTTGCTGATGAGCAGCTCCACGCCCTTCTGCCGGTCGGCCAGCGCCTTGCCGGTGCAGGAAAGCAGGCTGTTATAGCCGTGCTGCCGAAAAGTGCGCTCTAAGTAATTCAACGCCTGCGACAGATATTCATCACTTGCGTTGGGGCACAGCAGGCCGATGGTTTTCATGCTTTTCAGGCCCAGCCCGCGCGCGAAGGCATTGGGGATATAGCCCTGCTCCGCCATCACGGCGAGCACATGCTCCCTCGTTTTGGGACTTACGCGGGTGCTCCCGTTGAGCACCCGGGAAACCGTGGCAATCGATACGCCGGCTTTTTCTGAGATGTCATAGATGTTCATAAAAACCTCTTACCCGTTGTAAATGCTTACGCATAAGTTGTACGTTTTCATTATATCCAAAATCTTTGAAAATGCAAACAGATTCACGATCAGTGGATAGCAGGAGCGGCTTTCTGGAGGCGAGCGCTTTGAAAAGGATGCGCGCGACGGATTGACGAACGGGTTAAGTTGCGGTAGAATACCCATAGATGGTGTAATTATTTACATAGCTGAAAATCAACGCTTTGCGTTGCATCATGGGGGGAGTAACCGTGGAAAAATTAACGGCAAAGGTTCAGGATGCGCCCATGCGGCCTGTGAAAGTGCTTCAATTTGGCGAGGGTAACTTTTTAAGGGCGTTTGTGGATTATATGCTGGATATCGCAAACGAGCAGGGGTGGTTCAACGGGAGCATTGTGCTGGTCAAGCCCATACCCTTTGGCTCGCTGGATGTTTTTCATGAGCAGGACTGCCGTTACACGGTGTTGCTGCGCGGCATGGAGAACGGGCAGCGGGTCGAAAAAAGCCGCCTGGTCACCAGCGTGAGCGACGCGGTGGACGCCTATGCCGAGTATGAAAAGTATGCCGCCTTCGCAAAGCTGGATACGCTCAGACTGATCGTCAGCAACACCACCGAGGCAGGCATTGTGCTGGACACGGCCGATCAGCTTGAGTTAACGCCGCCTAACACCTACCCGGGCAAGCTGACCAAACTGCTGTACGAACGCGCGCTGGCGTTTGATTACGCGCCGGATAAGGGAATCATCATCCTGCCGGTGGAACTGATCGACGATAACGGGATTCAGCTGGAACGCTGCGTGAAGGCGCTGTCCCGCCACTGGAAGCTGGGCGAACGTTTTGAGCGTTGGCTGGACGATGCGTGCGTGTTCACTTCTACCCTTGTGGACCGGATTGTGACCGGATACCCGCGCGACGAGGCGGAAGCCATCTGGCAAAAGCTGGGCTATGAGGATCGGCTGCTGGATACCGCCGAGCCTTTCGGCCTGTGGGTGATCGAATCCCGTAAGGATATCAGCGCCGATCTGCCCCTGCCCCAATGCGGCCTGCCGGTGCTGTTTACCGATAACCAAAAACCCTATAAGCAGCGCAAGGTGCGCATCCTGAACGGCGCGCACACGTCCTTTGTGCCGGTGGCTTTCCTGTGCGGGCACGATATTGTGCTGGAGGCGATGCACGATCCGCTGGTGAAGCGCTTCATGCAGGATACGCTGTACGATGAGGTGATCCCGACCCTGACCCTGCCCAAGGAGGACTTGCTGCAATTTGCCCAAGCGGTTACCAGCCGGTTCGAGAATCCGTTTATCAAACACGCGCTGCTGTCCATCTGCCTCAATTCCGTATCCAAATGGCGCGCGCGCTGCCTGCCAAGCGTGCTTGGCTTTGTGGAGATGAAGGGAGAGCTGCCTCCGCGCCTGACGTTTTCACTCGCGGCGCTTATGGCGCTGTATCAGGGTGGCGAACTGAAAGAGGGCGGGTTGGAATGCCGGAGGGAGGGCAAACCCTATCTTTTGCATGACGATGAAGCGGTGCTTACTTTCTTTGCTGAAAACGGATCCCTGCCCGCTGCGGCCCTGACAAAGGCATTCATGACCCGCACAGACTTTTTCGGGCAGGATTTAACGGAGATACCCGGTTTGCAGACAGCCGTGAGCGACGCGCTGGAGGCGATCCGGCAGAAAGGAATCCGTGCGGTTATGGAGGAACGTTTCGGCGGTTGAACCCGGCAGAGGGCGCACAGCGATGGATGGAACGACATCCAAGCTAAGGGAAGGCAAGCTCCGAAGTGCGCGGCCTGCTTGCAGCCTGCCAAACGGGGGGATGCGGCAAACCCCAGAACCGGCCGCCAGGCGCAGGATAATCAACCGGCGCCAGCGGCCGGACCGTAAAGAGCAAGCGCTTGGGGCTATTTGCAAACGCGATCAGTAACAATCAGTTGAATGGGCGCGGCGCGATACGGGTTCTCTGCGGCGAAGGCGCGCGGCGTTCAAGCCCACGCGCCCACCCAACCGGTTTGCATCAACACAGACGACTGAATCCGTTATTATGGACAGGGAGGGATTTTTATGGAGATTCGCAACGCGGCAAACCCCAGGGATGTGAAAACCTACGACACAAACCGGCTTCGGGAGGAATTTCTGATCGACAGCCTCTTTCAGCCGGATGAGGTCAACTTGGTGTACAGCCATATTGACCGAATCATCACCGGCAGTGCGGTACCGGTTACAGGCCCGCTGGCGCTTCCTTCGGGGGCGGAGCTGCATGCCGCAAGCTTTTTGGAGCGGCGGGAGCTGGGGGTTATCAACATCGGCGGCGACGGCGTAATCACCGTGGACGGCACGGCCTATTCGCTGCGCAATCGGGATGGCCTGTACATTGGCATGGGCGCGAAGGAGGTTCTGTTTGCGAGCCAAACCGCGCAGAATCCGGCGCAATTCTACTTAAACAGCGCGCCCGCGCACCGCGCGTACCCTACGGTGCTCATTCAACCGGAGGCTTGCGTGAAAGTGGAGCTTGGCTCGCTGGAGGAAAGCAACCATCGGACCATCTGCAAATACATCCTGCCCGGGCAGGTGGAAAGCTGCCAGTTGGTCATGGGCATGACCAGCCTGAAACCCGGCAGCGTTTGGAACACCATGCCTTGCCACACCCATGACCGCCGCATGGAGGTGTACCTGTATTTCGACCTGCCGGAAAACGCCGTTGTGTTCCATTACATGGGGGAACCCAGCGAAACGCGGCATATCGTGATGCGCAACCGGCAGGCCGTCATCAGCCCAAGCTGGTCCATCCACAGCGCAAGCGGCACGCAGGCGTATACCTTCATCTGGGGCATGGTGGGGGAGAATCAGGCGTTTGACGATATGGACGGCGTTGCTATGCAGGACCTGCGCTAAAGGGCGCGGGCAGATGAAAATCTATCCAAAAAAGCTGCGTTTTACATGCTGAAAAACTGTCGAAAATACCGGTTGCAATGGAACCGTTTCCATGTTATCATAGGGCCACGATCCGCCGTCCCGTATATCGATGGCCGCGTTACCCTCAGGGAATGCTCACGCATGGCCTGAAACGTATGGCCGCCGGAAGGAAGGCGTACAGGGAGGCCCGTTCGCCGTTGCCGATCCGGGAAAAGGCCCGATCAACCGTACAGAAAGGGATGGATACCATGGACATGCTTGAAAAACTGTCTTTGGCCGGCATTGTGCCGGTGATTAAGGTGGAGGACGCGAACGACGCTGTGCCTCTTTGCAAAGCGTTATCCGACGGCGGGTTGCCGGTTGCGGAGATTACGTTCCGCTCCGACGCGGCCGAGGAGGCAATCCGGCGCGTGCATCAGGAATTGCCGGACGTGATCCTGGGCGCGGGCACGGTGCTAACCCCCGAACAGGTGGACCGCGCGGTGGCGGCGGGCGCGACCTACATCGTCAGCCCCGGGCTGAACCCCGAGGTGGTTAAACATTGCCAACAGGTGGGCGTGCCGATTGTTCCGGGCTGCGCCAACCCCAGCGATATTGAAATCGCGCTTTCTCTTGGGCTGAAAACCGTGAAGTTTTTCCCCGCCGAAGCGCTGGGCGGGCTGAACCTGATTAAAGCGATGAGCGCCCCCTACGGCAACGTGCGCTTTTTACCCACGGGCGGCATCAATGAAGCGAATCTGCTGGAATACCTGAGCTTCAATAAAATCATCGCCTGCGGCGGCAGCTGGATGGTGGACGCTAAGGCGATTGCCGCCAAGGATTGGGGCAAAATCGAAACCCTGACCCGCAATGCCGTAACCCTGATGCTGGGGTTGGAGCTTCGGCATGTGGGCATCAACAGCGGCAGCCCGGAGCAGGCCATGAAGGACGCGACTGCCCTGTGCGCGCTGTTGGGCTGGGACGTCAAGGATGGCAACAACTCCATCTTTACCGGAACCGGTTTCGAAATGATGAAAAAACCCTTCCGCGGCACGCACGGCCACATCGCCATCGGCTGCAACGATATCCGCCGCGCCAAGTGGCATCTGGAACGCCGTGGGTTTGTCTTTGACGAGGATAGCGCCGGGTATAAAGATGGCGCATTGAAGGCCATCTACCTTCAGGACGAGATCGCGGGCTTCGCTTTCCACCTCCTGCAAAAATAAGACCGGAATTTGGCGGGCGGCATGAGTTTTTAGGCCGTTGCTTTGGCGTTTGGGGCGGTATGCGTCGGCTACCGCTGCCGGCATGCCGACGCGCACACGGCACTAGTTTTCAAACATTCGCGACAACCCGGAACCAAATCGCGTGATCGCGTTTTCAGCCGCTGCACGAGCGGCGCAATCGGAATCCACTTGGAAAGGGAGTTTTAACATGGCGGGTACGGTGGTTACTTTTGGTGAGATTATGCTTCGGCTGAAAAGCTCGGGCTATGAGCGCTTTTTTCAATCCCCATCGTTGGAAGCTACGTTTGGGGGCGGTGAGGCGAACGTCGCGGTAAGCCTTGCGAACTATGGCATGGACGCGCGCTTTGTAACGGTTTTGCCCAAAAATGACATTGGCGAAGCTTGCCTGCGCGAGCTGCGCGGCTTTGGCGTGGATACGGGCAGCATCGTGCGCAAGGAAGGCCGTATGGGGATTTATTACCTTGAAACCGGCGCGGTGCAGCGCGCGAGCAAGGTGATTTACGATCGCGCGGGCAGCGCCATCTGCGAGGCCAAGCCGGGCGATATCGACTGGGACAAAGCCTTTGCCGGCGCGACATGGCTCCACATCACCGGGATTACCCCGGCCATCAGCGCGGGCGCGGCGGAGCTGAGCCTGGAAGCGGTAAAGGCGGCACAGTCGAAGGGTCTGCATGTGAGCTGCGACCTCAACTACCGTAAAAATCTGTGGAAATATGGCAAGACTGCCGATCAGGTGATGACGGAGTTGGTCAAATATGTGGACACGATTATCGCCAATGAAGAGGATTTCCAAAAAGCGCTGCTGCTGAAAGCCGAAAGCGAGAACGCCGTGGAGGCGGGGGAATTGAACGTGGAGCAGTACAAGGCGATTGCCAAGCTGGCCATGGACACCTACCCCAATGTGAAGCGCGTGGCCATTACCCTTCGCGAAAGCAAGAGCGCCAACCATAACGATTGGAGCGCCTGCCTTTACAACGGGAAGGATTTCTTCCTGAGCCGCAAATATGCCATTACCGATATCGTCGATCGCGTGGGCGGCGGCGACAGTTTTGGCGGCGGCCTGATTTATGGTCTGAACACCTACGCGGACGAGAAAACCGCGTTGGAGTTTGCCGTGGCGGCCAGTTGCCTTAAACATACGATCAGCGGGGATTACAACCGCGTAAGCGTCAGCGAAGTGGAAAGCCTGATGAAGGGCAGCGGTTCCGGTCGCGTGCAGCGCTGACCGGCAACAGATGAAACCGTGAAAGGGGGATAAACCATGGACGGTATGTTCTCGCTTCAGGGGAAAATCGCATTGGTAACCGGCGCAAGCTACGGCATCGGCTTTGCGATGGCAACCGGCTTTGCGCAGGCAGGCGCGACCATCGTGTTTAACGACATCAACCCCGAGCTGGTGCAAAAGGGCCTCGCCGCGTACCGGGAGGCTGGCATTCAGGCGCACGGCTATGTGTGCGATGTGACCAATGAAGCCGCCGTGAACCAGCTGATCGCGACCATTGAAAACGAAGTTGGCGTAATCGACATTCTTGTGAACAACGCGGGCATTATCAAACGTATTCCCATGGTGGAAATGACGGCCGAACAATTCCGTCAGGTGATCGATGTGGACTTGAACGCGCCGTTCATCGTTTCCAAGGCAGTCATCCCCTCGATGATTCAAAAGGGACACGGGAAAATTATCAACGTCTGTTCCATGATGAGCGAGCTGGGCCGCGAAACGGTTTCCGCATACGCGGCGGCCAAGGGCGGGCTGAAAATGCTGACGCGCAATATCTGCTCGGAATACGGCCAGTACAACATCCAGTGCAACGGCATTGGGCCGGGCTATATCGCCACGCCGCAAACCGCGCCGTTGCGTGAAAAACAGGCGAACGGTTCCATGCACCCCTTTGACAGTTTTATCCGCGCCAAAACCCCGGCCAACCGCTGGGGCGACCCGGAGGATCTGATTGGGCCGGCTGTTTTCCTGGCCAGCGATGCCAGCAATTTTGTCAATGGGCACATCCTGTATGTGGATGGCGGCATCCTCGCCTATATTGGCAAGCAGCCATAACAGGCAAGCGATCCGAGGCAAAACGGTAGAAAAGAGAATTATTCAAAACAGGCTGAGAGCTAACTCTTAGCCTGTTTTGAATGGCGAACATTCATATTTCAGTACACTTTGCCCCGCCGCCTTGGCTCTGTCGGGCTATGACGCCAATTTTCGGAAAGTGGGGATAACGGCCGGTTTTATGAGTGCCAGCCCTCTATACAGCATCCGACGCATTTTCTGCTCCGGGTGCAGATCGTCGCACAATTAGCGCCGGTTCATAATAAAAAAAGCTTGCGCACCGGCTTGGGCAGGGGCGTGACCGAATGAATTACAGGCGATGGCGGAAACGGGCTGCTCAGCGGCGCATGGCCGCAAGCAGCCGCCCCGAGTCATCCGCGCCGTACTCCCACGCGAACACCCCCATCAGGCCGTTGGCTTGCACATACTTGCTTTTTTGCGCCACAGAACGCTCGTCATCATAGCTGATAAACACCGACCCCGCAACCCAATAGGGGGCCTGAGCTACCTCGTCGAAATGCGCGGCCGAAGGGTCCTGAGCGATGAGGGGAAGAATTTCCGTGTAGGGGAGCGTATCCACATGGGCGGCAGGCTGTTGCAGCGCGGCGTCGCCATCGGCCTTCCACCGGTGTCCGTAGAAAGCCGCGCCAAGCATCATTTTGCTTTTGGGAATGCCGGCCTCCGCATAGGCCTGCACGCATACATCGGCGGCCAGCGCGCCCCCCGCCGGGGTATACAGCGGCGTATGGTGGGATGCGACGGCGTTGTCCTGCATGTCATAGGTCATCAGGTTCACTTGATCCACCAGCGCGCCGACAGCGGGACAATCCAGGCACGGAATGCGCACGGGGTCGCCGCTGACGGCAATGCAAAGCTTGCGGGCCACGCCGTCCTGAGCGGTTAACGCATCCAAACCGGCTCGCATATCGCTTAGCAGCAGGGTGAAATTGTCACGGTCATCCGCGGAGCTTCGTATGCCGGCTTCCGAGGAGCAGGGATATTCCCAGTCGATATCCACGCCCAAAAAGCCGTATTTCTGCATCAGTTTGAGCACATCCTTCACGAAGGTGTCGCGCCCCTTCTGGGTGGAAGCAGCCTTGGAAAACCCTTCCGCGCCCCACCCGCCCACGGAAAGAATGGGCGTAATGCCGGGGTGCTTTTTCATATACTCCGTAAAGGCATGAATCCCTTTCCAGTGCGCGCCGGTGATATGCTTGCCCTTAAACAGAGCGAACGCATAGAAAATTTGGTCGACGTTCGCGGCATCCTCATCCCGCAGGATCAGGTTTGCCCGGTCATATACATATACGGCGGTCATCGGCGTTCCTTCGGCTTTGGCGATATGGCCGTGGGAAAACGGAACCAATACGATGAAGGCCAACAGCGCAAGCGCGATCAGGCAGGCGAGCGGAAACGTGCCGTGGGAGGAAAAAATTCGGGTTAGCGATGCAGACATCTTGAACGCCCTCCATTGAGATTTGCTGCTTCTATTGTGCGGTATTGCCGGGACTCCGTCAATAGCGGGGATGAAATTTCCATATGCGGCGGGAAAGCCCATTTCAGGGGAAAAGAGGAAAATGAAACGCGCGGGGAAGGGAGGCCCCTTCTTTCCGGTTACGCGCAACGGCGCGGGCATTCAAATTGCATATTGTCACAAATTGCTTTTCATTGTATAATACATTTAATATAGATACATGAATGGTTCCCGGCACCAATGGCGCTCGGCCTGCCTCGCTGCCTTTGCGCGATCCGATTCAATCGCGTAGGGGTATCACGGTTCGCCTCGCTGCATCATACGCGATAAAAATAGATATGAGTATAAACCTCTTTGGTAGGAAGGTGAAATGAGTTGTCAGGCACCGAGCAGACAAACACGCGCCTGGTTGGCGTATTGATTGGCGATGTAAGCTATGATTTTACCACCGAGCTGATGGACGGAATTTCGAACGCCGCGTCCGAAGCCGGCGTTCACGTCCTTTTTTTACTTGGGATGCAAAAACATTCCGCCCAGGAGAAGGTCAGCGACCTGACCCACCTGGCGATTAACAACAACAGCATTTATGATTATGTCGGCCTAACCTCCGCGGATGCGTTTATTGTCGCGTGCGGGGCGTTGAGCGGATTTTCGGGCGAAGGCCAGTACCGCGTTTTTTTGGAACGGTTTGGCGATAAACCGCATGTGGTTTTACAGGAGCGTATTTTAGCCAACCCGGAACACAGCACTTACATTGTGGTGGATAATTACCACAGCTTCAGCCAGTGCATCGAGCACCTGATTGTTGAGCACGGATACCGGAACATCGCGCTGGTTTCGGGTCCGGAAGGGCACGCTGACGCGCGGGAGCGCAAGCGCGCTTACCTGGACTGCATGAGCCACCACAACCTGCCCGTGACCCCGGAAATGATTGCCGAGGGCGATTTTTACGAATTTGCGGATGAATTGGTATCGCATCTGATTGACCAGAACCCGGGGCTGGAGGCCATCGCCTTTGCCAACGACGAAATGGCCAAGGCTGGTTACCGCGAGTGCCACCGCCGGGGGTTGGCGATTGGGCGGGATATTGCCATCACGGGATTTGATAACTTTTCCGCCGGCCGCTCCATGGAACCGCCGCTGACCACCGTTGCGCAGGATACCTACCGCATGGGAAAAACCGCGTTGGAAACCACCATCCGCCTGATGGACGGGCAAACGGTGCCGCCTTTGGAAATGCGCACGGAGTTTTTGCACAGGCAATCCTGCGGCTGTTTACGGGAACAGCTGTGCTTAACATTGAGCATGGAGGACGAGCAAAGCGGACAGTGGATGGATCGGGCGATCGATCAACTGTTGCAGGGCTATGCCGATAATTTTACCCGGGAGGAGCGACCCCGCTGCGTACTTGCGCTGCGGGAGTGCTTTTTGCATATCCGCGACCTGGCGCTTCAAACCGCCGACGACGGCATAAATTTTGAAGCGCTGTCGGAGTTTTTGAACAGCTTTTTCAGCATTCACGAACACCCGCTGCTTCTGCTCGCGCAAAATCTGGAAACGTTTATGCTTCAACTGCTGTGCGCCCCAAAGCTGACCCCGAAAATTCAGAAGTTCGCTTCGGCGATTTCCTACATGCAGCAGTACATCCACACGCGTGAGGTGCGCGCGCTGGAAGAACGCTACGAGGCATACCGCAAACAAAGCTGGATTGCGCCGGAACTGACGCGCGGCCTGTTTGGCGATTCGGATGACGAGCATGTGTATGGCAGCATCGCGGAACGGATGCTTTCGGTTGGTCTGCGGCAGGTTTACATATGCCTGTTGGAGAATCCGCAGCGTTACGGAGCCAAAGGTATGGCCGCCATGCCGGAGCATATGCGGCTGGCGATGCACGCAACGCCGCTGGAAACCAAGATTTATGGCCACGAAGCCGCGTCCGCGCTGGACAAACGGCATCCATTTCGGGATATGCCCGGTTTTTGCGATACCCCGTCGATGATGAGCTTCAGCATCTATTCCGGCGAAAATCAATACGGCATTCTGCTTTGCGAAACGGACAGCTCCAAAAGCACGCTATTGCAGGTGATCGGGTTGCAATTGGGGATGCTGATGGATTTTTTGGAACTGCGCCGACAGGAGCACAACATCAGCGCGGAGCTTGAGAAAATCCGGGAAGCAAACGAAATTTTGAACTTCCTTTCAGAGTACGATCAGCTTTGCGGGCTACTGAACCGGCGCGGGTTTATTGAACGCGCTATACGGCTTAACCGTGACAACATCGGCAAAACAGCTTACTGCGCGTTTATGGATCTGGATTATCTGAAACAGATTAACGATACCTACGGCCACAAGGAAGGGGACCTCGCGTTGCAGGCCGTGAGCGAGATTCTGCGCAATATTACCAACGAAAGCGATTTGATCGGCCGCATCGGCGGCGACGAGTTTGTCGGCCTTTTTTTGACGGAGGATCCATGGTTTGAGGAGCATATGATCCTGAGCCTGCGCAAGGCGTGCGACCGGTACAACGAGCGCGCGAAACGGCCCTATCTGCTGGATGTGTCCATCGGCATCGTGCGGTTCCAATGCACGCAGGGGGTGGAAGTCAGCAGCGTGATTGCGGACGCGGATAAATACCTGTACGAAGCCAAACGCAGGCGAACGACAAACGCGTTGCGCCATAATCCCGCCAGAGACGGCGCTCCAGTGTAAAAACGGCTCATCGGGGGTGGAGGCGCATGGCTCCGGTGCGGGTTGGTTTCAACAGAGACGTTGCTGTGCGTGAAATTGAAAAACGTGCCGGAGCCATCAGCGGTTCCGGCGCGTTTTTAAGATTATTGCGTGCTTTGATACGCCGCCGCGCGCTGATGTCTTACAGAAACGCCGCCAGCTTGAGCAGGGCCGTCTTATCGCCGTTCAGCTTGATTTTGCCAAGCAATAAAGCGGCAGCGGGATTCAGCTTGCGCTTGAACACCGCGAGCAGGTTGCTTTCAAGCCCGGTGACAGTCACATCCACAGCGCTGCTTTCTTCCACTTCGGCAAAGCGGCCCTGCACCAGCGCAAACGCGTAGCGATAGCCCGTATCGGACGCCGACAGCCGGTAGGAATAGGTAAGCTCCGCAAGCGACGCTTCGTTTCGGCGCAGCACATCGCACAGGGCCGGCACCAGCGAGGCCAACCCGTCACACTGTGCCGCAAGCGCATACATTGCCTGAATATCCTGTTTGAAAGCGGGAGACGTAGCCATCGTACCCTCCTAAAACTCTGCGCTGCCCGTTGTGCGGGGGAAAGGCAGCACATCGCGGATGTTGGTAATGCCTGTAAGGTACATCACCAGCCGTTCAAAACCAAGGCCAAAACCGGCGTGCGGAGTGGTTCCGAAACGGCGGGTATCCAGATACCAGGCATACTGATCCTCGTTCATGCCCAATTCATGGATGCGGTTCAGCAGCGTGTCCAGACGTTCTTCACGCTGGCTGCCGCCGATCAGCTCTCCAATGCCCGGCACCAGCATATCCACCGCCGCCACGGTTTGCTGATCGTCATTCATGCGCATGTAAAACGCTTTGATCCCCTTGGGATAATGGTAAACAAATACGGGCTTGCCAAAGTGCTTTTCGGTCAAGTAGCGCTCATGCTCGGTTTGCAGGTCAATGCCCCAGGATACGGGGTATTCGAAGGCTTGCCCGCTCTTTTGAAGAATATCGATTGCTTCCGTGTAGGTGCAACGGGCAAAATCGCTGGATGCGACTGCCGTCAGCTTATCCAGCAGACCCTTTTCCACAAAGCTGTCCAGAAACGCCATTTCGGCGGGGGCGGCCTGCATGACGTGGGTGATGACGTACTTGAGCATGTCCTCAGCCAGCGCCATATCGTCAAACAGGTCGGCAAAGGCGATTTCCGGCTCGATCATCCAAAACTCCGCGGCGTGGCGCGGCGTGTAGCTTTTTTCAGCCCGGAAGGTGGGGCCGAAGGTGTAAACGTTACGGAAAGCCATGCAGAAGGTTTCCACATTGAGCTGGCCGCTGACGGTCAGGTTGGCGGGTTTGCCGAAAAAATCCTGAGCGTAATCCACCGTGCCCCGGTCGGTGCGCGGCGGCTGGTTGATATCCAGCGTGGTTACCTGAAACATTTCGCCCGCGCCCTCGGCGTCGCTGGTGGTAATCAGCGGGGTGTGAACATACACAAAGCCCCGCTCCGCAAAAAACGCGTGGATGTACTGCGCGGCGAGCGAGCGAATGCGAAACACCGCGTAAAAGGTATTGGTGCGCGGGCGCAGGTGGGCAACGGTGCGGAGATATTCAAAGCTGTGGCGCTTTTTTTGCAGCGGATAGCTGGGATCGCACGCGCCGATCAGCTCCACCTTTGTTGCTTTCAGCTCAAAGGGCTGCTTCATGCCCGGGGTCAGCACCAGCTCGCCCGTGGCGCGGATTGCGCTGCCAAGGGTGATTTTCAGGGCATCGGCAAAGTTTTCCGTGACCGCATCCTCCAAAACAATCTGGAGATTTCGAAAGTGCGTGCCATCGTTCAGTTCAATGAAGCCGAACGCCTTGCTGTCCCGCACGGTGCGCACCCAACCGGACAGGGCGCACTGTGCGATGTTTTCGGTCGGCGGGTTGGTAAACAGGCTTTGAATGGTATACTGATTCATGGTTCAGGCCTCCTTGACAGGCTGTTTGCCCAGCATGGCCGCGCCAATCATACCCGCGTCCGCGCCTAGGCGTGCGATTTCAATCCGGGAATAGGGAAGGGATTTGAAAATCAAATAGCGCGGCAGACGTTCGCGGATCGCATCCAGCAGAAAATTCCCGGCTTTGCTGACGCCGCCGCCCAGAATTATCATTTCAGGATCCAGAAACGCGATGATGGTATCAATCGCCATGCACATGTAATTCACATACCGGCGGAACACTTTCATGGAAACGTCGTCGCCCTCCTTGGCGCAATCAAAAACCATTTTGGCCGTCACATTGTTGACGTCGCCGCCGCAGGCGTTGTAAAGCGCGCTGTCCGGATGCTGCAGCATGGCCTGCCGGCCCATGCGGATGACCGCCGTGGCGCTGCAATAGCGTTCCAGACAGCCGTCGTTGCCGCAGGTGCAAGGCTCGCCTTCAATGTCCATGGGGATATGCCCAATTTCGCTGCCCACGCCGTGGAAGCCGCTCCAAGGGCGACCGCCGATGACAATGCCGCCCCCAACGCCGGTGCCCAGCGTGAGGAACACGCTGGAATGGCAGCCGACGCTCACGCCGCAGATGCTTTCCGCAAAGCCTGCGACGGTTGCGTCATTATCGATGTATACGGGCTTGTTGATATATTTTTGCAGTTCTTCCTTCAGCGGCACGTTGATCCAGTTCAGGTTGGTGCAAAACACCACGATGCCTGTTTTTTGATCCGCAACGCCCGGCACGCCCACGCCGATGGAAACTACGTCGTCCACGTCATAATTGCTCTGGTCCAGCACGTTCAGCGCGCATACGCCCATATCGTGCACAATATCCTCAAAAGGCCGCCCCGCGAGGGTTGGGGTTTCCCCCTGTGCCAGTATGGCGCCGTTTTCATCTACCAAACCGACCTTGATACCCGTGCCGCCTACGTCAATGCCCAAATATACCATGAACATTCCCCCTACAATATAACGCCTGTTCCCCAAAGGAACGGTCTAAAACAACGGAACCCGTGAAAGCCCCAACCGGCGGGCAGCGACATTGCCGCGTGATACCGGTTGGGTTGGCCGCTCCCGTGAAGAAGGGAGCCTGCCCAAACCGCAACGTTATACCGGCGGCGATGGCCGCCTGTGCCGGACCGTTGCGGAAGGGGTTTATTCCTCGTTGGTCTTGCTCTGGGCGATCATTTCGTTCAGGCGGCGGTCCAGCTCATGCGCGGCGCTGTAGCCCAGCCGCCTGAGGCTCAGGTTGCGAGCCGCCACCTCAATGATGATGGCAAGGTTACGGCCCGGGCGCACCGGCATGATCTGATAGGGAACCTTGACCCCAAGGATGGTGACGGTTTCCTCGGTCAGGCCCAAACGGTCATATTCCTTGTTCTGATCCCATTTTTCCATGTGGATGACCATATCGATGGATTTGGAAATGATAACGGAGCCGACCCCATACATCGCGCGGATATCGATGATGCCGATGCCGCGTATCTCCATGAAGTGGCGCACCATTTCCGGCGCTTCGCCAATCAGGCGGTCGTCCGCTACGCGGCAGATGTCCACCACGTCGTCCGCTACCAGCTGGTGGCCGCGTTTGACCAGCTCCAGCGCGGCTTCGCTTTTGCCAACGCCGCTTTCGCCGGTCAGCAGCACGCCGACGCCGTACACATCCACAAGCACGCCGTGACGCGTTACATGCGGCGCGAGGCTGCGGTTTAAGTACATAATGGCCTGCAAGGAAAACTTGGTGGTTTTCGCATTGCTCTGGAACACGGGAATATCGTTTTGCTTGGCCAGTTCCAGCAGTTCCCGGGGCGGAATCATCCCCCAGCATACTACGATGCAGGGGAGCTTGTACTTCATGTAGGGTTCCAAAACGCTGCGCCGTTTTTCGGGCTCCAGCGATTCCAGATAGGTCATTTCAACCTTGCCGATCACCTGCGGGCGCTCGTAGGCAAAGTACTCGTAAAACCCGCAAAACTGCATGCCGGGCCGGTTCAGGTCGGTGGAAGTGATATCCATCTCATCCTTGGAGGAAGCGTTCAGCACCTCCAAATTCAGCGTTTCGATAAAGTCGGCGGTTTTAATCAAGGCGAATCACTCCCTTTTGGGTTTCCATCCTGCAAAACAAATTCATCCACAAAGCGGGCAACGCCATCCTCGGCGTTGGTGGCGCAAACATGGCGGGCGGCTCGTTTCACCTCGTCGCGGGCGTTGCCCATGGCGACGCTGTGGGTTGCGTAGTTGAGCATCGACACGTCATTCAGGCTATCCCCAAAAACGAGGGTATGCTCCGGCGAAAGCCGCATGATATCCGCAAGCCGTCTGAGCGCCGAACCCTTGCTGATGCCGAAGGGCTGCGCCTCCAAAAAATACGGCTTGCTGATGGTAAAGCTCACATCCGGAAATACGGTCTGAATCACCGGATACATCCGCGCGACTTCTTCTGGCGTTTGCACGCCGAGCACCTTGGGCGTGTCAAAATCCACGAACTTTTCCAGATTGACCACCGCGTGCCCGTGCATGTGTGAGGAATTGGCGTAATTCGCGCTGGCGTCGCATTCCTCATCGTAATAAAAATTTTCGCCCCGGTAACACTGCACGTAAAAGTCACGCGCGCGCAGGTACCGGATAATGGCGCGAGCCTGTTCGGGGGAGAACTCGAAAGCCTGCATCAGGGTATGATCCGCATTGACCAGCTCGCCGCCGTTGCAGGCAATGTAGGGCAGGCCGGTGTCCAACTGCCGCAGAAAGCGAAGCATGCTGAAGGAGGTGCGCCCGCTGGCGGGAATCAGCCGAATGCCGCGCGCTTTCGCGCGGCGCATCACATCCAGCGTGTACGGGCTTAACTCGGATTGGGCATTCAGCAGGGTGTCATCCAGATCGGTCACAATCGCGTCAATTTGCAAAGCATAATCTCCTTTTCCGCTGTTGGGCACAATCAGTGCCTACGGTTCGCGGCGTTTGCTGAAAAAATCACGGAGCAGGGTTTCCGATTCGGCTGCGAGCAAACCGCCCACGCATGGCACCTGCCAGTAAAACGCAGGATCGTTTGGCAGGGCGTACACGCTTTCGCAACAGCCTTGCCGGGCATCGGCCGCGCCGAAATAGCAGCGGCCCAGACTGGCCATCACCATCGCGCCCGCGCACATGGGGCAAGGCTCCAGCGTTACGTACAGCGCGCAATCTGAAAGCCGGCGGCTCCCCAGCGCCTGCGCACCCGCGCGCAGCGCCAGTATTTCCGCGTGGGCGGTCGGGTCGGTCAGGGCTTCCCGGCGGTTATGCGCGCACGCGATGGCCTCGCCGTTGCAAACCAGCACCGCCCCCACGGGGATTTCGCCTTCCGTTTCGGCCTGCGCGGCCTGCTCCAGGGCGAGCCGCATCCACTGTTCATGCGGGTTCATGTGCCGTTCGCCTCCGCTGGGGCATGGCCCTGCTGCGCGGCTACGGCGGCCTCGACCGGCATGGTTTCCGGAGCGGCAGTCTGTTTCAGCGCTTCCATGCGGCTGTTCACCACGTCCGGCTCCTGAAAGGTGGGCACCAATGCGTGCAGGCAGGCCCGCATATCGCCTCCTGCTTCCACACAGCGATGAAGCGTGTCCAACATCGTTTGCATCGCTTCCAGCGTGACCACTTCGGGTTTGGCGATGAAAATTTTATCCAGCCCGGTACGGACGATGTTCTCGTCATCCCTAAGCAGTTCTTCGTACAGCTTTTCGCCCGGGCGCAAGCCAGTGTACACAATTTCGACCTTCCGATCCCCGCCCTGCGCGGCGTAAAGCTGGATCATGCGCTCCGCAAGCTCCTGTATGCGCACGGGTTGCCCCATATCCAGCACAAACAGCTCCCCGCCTTTGGCGATGGAAGCTGCCTGTAAAACGAGGCTTGCCGCTTCGGAAATCGTCATAAAATAACGGATAATTTCCGGATGGGTCAGGGTGACCGGCCCTCCGGAACGGATTTGCCTTTCAAACAGCGGCACGACGCTCCCGTGGGAACCCAGCACGTTGCCAAAGCGCACGGCGGTAAACTCCGTTTTGCCTTGCTGGTTCAGCGCCTCGATGATCATTTCCGCCAGGCGTTTGGTGGTGCCCATAACATTGGTGGGGTTCACGGCCTTGTCGGTGGAGATCATCACAAAGCGTTTTACGCCCTGCGCAATGGAAACCGTCGCGACCGAGTAAGTGCCAAACACATTGTTTTTGACCGCCTGAGCGGGGCAGCTCTCCATCAGCGGCACGTGTTTGTGCGCGGCGGCGTGCAGCACCACATCGGGCCTGTGCTCCGCCATCACCTCGGTCAGGCGCGCCGCGTCCTGTATGGAGCCGACGCAAAGAATCAGCTTCTCCTTTAACCCCTCCGGATAATGCTCCTGCAGCTCAAAAAACAGATCGTACATGTAGTTTTCGCTTACGTCGTACAACACGATCTTCCGGGGCTGAAAGGCCATGAGCTGGCGGCAAAGCTCGCTGCCGATGGAGCCGCCGCCGCCGGTAATCAGCACAGTCTGCCCGCGGAAAAATTCCGCGGCCTGCGTCATGTTCAGCTGCTCTTCCGGCCTGCCCAGCAGGTCGCCGATATCGATATCGCGCACGCTGCCGGGTGCGCCGCCGGCGCTGACATCCTGCAGGGCGCTCACGCGCCGCACGCGGCACCCGGTGGAAAGGCAGGCTTCGATCAGCGGCCTCAGTTCCCCGTTTGGGGTAGCGATGGCGATCACAATATCGTCAATGGCATATTCCGCCACATACTGGGCGATGTTGTCGGTACCGTGCAGCACGCGAACCCCGTTGAGCCGCGCGCCCGTGCGAGCGGGATCGTCATCCACGGCCGCGATGGGCAGGCTGTTGCCATAACGGCCGTTTTGCATTTCACGGATGATGTTCGCGCCTGCCCAACCCGCGCCCACAATCAGCGTGCGCCGATAGCTTTCGCGCTTGCCGCGCATAAACGGATACAGCCCGCGCGTGCGGATGATGCGGTAGGCAAGCCGGGAACCGCCCACAAGCACCGTAAGCAAAACCCAATACAGCAGATAGACCGTACGGTGCAGCAGATGGTTGTTGACGGGCTGCGTAAAGGCATAACAAACAAGCGAATACAGATAGGTTGCGACGGAACCGGCCAACGTGGCGACCGCGATTTGTAAAACGCTATCGGTGGAGGCATACTGCCACATGCTGCGGTACAGCCCGAACGCCCAAAAAATGAGCAGACACAGCAGGGTCATCATGGGCGCGATGTTCAGGTAACGCCTGAAAAACACCTCGGGAATCTGCACTTCAAAGCGGAACTGTTGCGCCAGAATCATGGCCGCGTTGCACAGCGCGGCGTCCATCAGTATCCAAAGCGCGGTGCGCAGGGTTGAGTTCAGCTTTGTTTTGTGTAACGTCATTCAGGATGCCTCCGGCTGCTGGGTATTGTTGCGCGCGTGCGCATACGCCATTATTTTAACACAGATTCAGCAATATGAAAAGCGCAACCGGACCGGCCTTGGCGGTTCAGGGATCGGGCCGCGACCAGCACGGAATACCGCGGATGATGCGTATGGGATAAAGCTCAATACGGCATGGTGAAGGCGCACAATACGCACCGCTGAAAGGCCCCCTGTGAGGGTACGGATCGGAAGCGCCGGGGGAAATAAGGGTTGCTGCAAGGATTTAACCCCAAAGGAAAGAAGCCGACCTCCGTGGATTAAACGGCCGGCGAGCGTGTAAAAAACCGCCAACCGACCCCGTGGTCGATTGGCGGGCAGGATTTATTGATCGTCCATTTTGAGCACTGCCATAAAGGCTTCGCTGGGCACTTCCACCGTGCCAAACTGGCGCATGCGCTTTTTCCCTTCCTTTTGCTTTTCCAGCAGCTTCTTTTTGCGTGTGATATCGCCGCCGTAGCATTTGGCAAGCACATCCTTGCGCATGGCTTTCACGGTTTCGCGGGCGATCACCTTGCCGCCAATCGCCGCCTGAATGGGAATTTCAAACAGCTGACGGGGAATCACATCCACCAGCTTTTCGGCAATGCCGCGCCCGCGGGCATAGGCCTTGTCGCGGTGAACAATCAGGGTAAACGCGTCGCAGATTTCACCGTTGAGCAGGATATCCATTTTCACCAGATCGCTTTCCTGATAGCCCTTCAGTTCGTAATCGAAGCTGGCATACCCGCGGGAACGGCTCTTGATCTGGTCAAAAAAGTCAAAGATAATCTCGTTCAGCGGCATATGGTAGGCCAGCTTCACCCGGCCGCCTTCATACTGCATATCCAGAAAGGTGCCGCGCTTGTCCTTGCAGATTTCCATCAGCGTGCCCACGTATTCCTGCGGGGTGTATACGGTGGCGAGCACGTAAGGTTCCTCCATGTGCTCCACCTCGCCTGCGGGCGGCAGGTTGCTGGGGTTGTCAATGGCGATCATGCTGCCGTCGGTTTTAAACACATGGTAAATTACGCTGGGGGCGGTGGTAATCAGGTTCAGGTCAAATTCCCGCTCCAGCCTTTGGCTGATGATATCCATGTGCAGCAGGCCCAGAAAACCGCAGCGGAAGCCGTAGCCAAGCGCAACGGAGGTTTCCGGCTCAAAGGAAAGGCTGGCGTCGTTCATGCGAAGCTTTTCCAGCGCATCCTTCAGGGCGTCATAATCCGCGCCGTCCGTGGGGTAAATACCGCAAAACACCATGGGAGTAACGGTCCGGTACCCCGGCAAGGCTTCGCTGGCGGGTCGAAGCGCGTCGGTAATGGTATCGCCCACGCGGGTATCCGCGATATCCTTGATGGAAGCGCTGATATAGCCTACATCGCCCGCCTGAAGCTGCTCGCAGGGCTGGTATCCGGGGTGGAACGTGCCCACCTCCACAATGTCAAACTCCGCGCCGCTGGCCATCAGCCGCATCCGCATGCCTGCCTTTACGGTGCCCTGCATCACGCGCACAAAGCAGATGGCGCCGCGATAGTTGTCATAGTACGCGTCAAAGATCAACGCTTGCAGGGGCGCGTTTTCATCGCCCTTGGGCGGAGGCATGCGCTGCACAATGGCTTCCAGCACCTCGTCGCAGCCCAGTCCGGTTTTGGCGGAAATGCAGGGCGCGTCGGCCGTGTCCAGCCCGATGACCTCCTCGATTTCCTTTTTCACTTCTTCCGGTTGGGCGCTGGGCAGATCGATTTTGTTGATCACGGGGATGGTTTCCAGATCGTGCTCAAGCGCCATGTACACGTTGGCCAGCGTTTGGGCCTCGATGCCCTGCGTCGCGTCCACCACCAGCAGCGCGCCTTCGCACGCGGCCAGCGCGCGGCTGACCTCGTAGCTGAAATCGACGTGGCCGGGGGTGTCGATCAGGTTCAGGGTGTAGGTTTCGCCATCCTTGGCCTTGTAGGTCATGTGGACGGCCTTGCTTTTGATGGTAATGCCGCGCTCGCGCTCCAAATCCATGCTGTCCAGAATCTGCTCCACCATTTCGCGGTGCTCGAAAACGCCCGTCATTTCCAACAGACGGTCCGCGAGGGTGGATTTGCCGTGGTCGATGTGGGCGATAATGCAGAAATTGCGAATGTGAGACAGGCGTTCGTTCAAAGTATTCCCTCCGAAATCGTTTGTCGGCAATGCCGCGGATGTGTGGGTTGAAAATGCGAGGGGATTAAGCGGGATCATGTGCGACGGGCGACTCTACAAAAGCAACGGACAGGCTTTCGCGCCCGCGCGGCGGCGCTTTACCGATGCTCCGTCAGGGTTGGCTTGCGCCCGGGGACGTTTTGGGGGGCTGCACGCTGGGGCAGGCGGCTTCCATTTCACAGCGCAGGCGAAGCTTCTCCGCCTGCCGCTTTTCTTCCACATCAATTTCCCAGTGCAGCAGGAAGGTGAGCAGGCTCCGCAACAGGATCACCGCCGCCAGCGTGCCCAGCTCGTTCCACCCGCTCACGATCACCGAGCGGAGCACCTCGCTGCCGATCTTAAATTCCAGCCCCAGCATAATGCCCTGCGCCAGATCAATCCGCGTATTGTCCCGATGCTTTATGTAACCGATAAAGCCGCGCACCATGCTGATGACAATGATGATAATGCCGGCCAGTTCAATAAATAGGATGGCGATTTTGACAATCTGCTCAAACAGCTGTTCCGCTTCCGCCATGTTCAAACTCCTTTGCACGTGGTATGATATGGCATGGGAGCCCGCGACGCGCGGGAGGAGGCATGCCATGTTGCTATCATTATACCTGCATTTCCCGTTTTGTAAAAGAAAATGTTCCTATTGCGATTTCTGCTCCGCCGTTTTTACCGAACGGGATATGGAAACCTACTGCGAGGCGCTGGCGGAGGAGATCGGCCTTCGCGCCCAAACCTTCGGCGGGTTTCCGGTGGATACGGTTTTTTTGGGCGGAGGCACGCCGTCGGTTGTGCCGGCCCGCCTGATGCGCGAGGTGCTTCATGCGCTTCGGACATGCTTCACGGTGATGCCGAATGCGGAATGGACCAGCGAAGCCAATCCCGGCACCCTAACGGATGAATGGCTGGATGTGCTGACCGACGCGGGCTGCAACCGCCTTTCGATTGGCGTGCAGGCCGCGCAGGAACCGCTTCTGCGCAGGCTGGGGCGCATCCATACCTACCCGCAGGCCTTGGAGGCGCTGGCGATGGCCCGAAGGCACGACATCGGGAACCTGAACGCGGACGCGATGTTTGGCCTGCCGGGGCAAACGCTGCGCGACTATCTGGAAACGCTGGAGGCGCTGGCGCAAACCGGAGTCACGCATATCTCCGCGTATTCGCTGATCTTGGAGGAAGGCACGCCGCTTTACGCAGCAGTCCGGCAAGGGCAATTGACCCTGCCGGAGGACGATGCGACGGCCGATATGATGGAGCAGGGCATTCGCCTGCTGGAAACCCTTGGGTACCGAAGGTATGAAATTTCCAACTTTGCGCAACCGGGGTTTGAATGCAGGCATAACCTGGGTTACTGGCAACAGAAGCCCTATCTGGGCTTTGGGGTGAGCGCGGCCAGCCTGCTGCCGTACCGGGGGGAGGACCCGGACGTGCGGTATCTTCGCAGCGCCAACCCCATATCGCTGAGCATATACCGTGACGCGCTCCAAAAGGGCGCGCTGCCAGAGGCGGAAATCCAGCCCATTGGGCGGGACGAGGCCATGTTTGAGAGCGTGATGCTGGGCCTGCGCATGACGGACGGGATCGCGTACGCGGATTTTGAGCGGATGCACGGCGTCAGCTTGCGCGCGGCTTACGGCGATGTGATGGACCGATTGACCGCGCAGGGGCTGGCGCAGCCCGCGCAGGCGGAGCATCCGCGGCTGGCGCTGACAACCCGGGGGCTGGCGCTGCAGAACGTCGCCGCGCGCGCCTTTATGCGGTAAAGGGGCGCAAGGCGAGGCCGGAGCGCGGCCAATGCCCGGATAGCGCGCAACGCGGTCAAGACAGCCGGTATTGGGGAATACGCATACCCAAACGCTTACCGTAAAGCGCTTGCCAGAACACCCACCCACGCCACACAAACGCCAATGAGGGATGTTGTATGAAAAAAGCCATACTCTTTACCCGGCAGGAGGAAGACCTCGATTTTCAGCCGACGGACGCAAACCCGGCTCAAACGCGCGCGATCCGCTCGCTCAAATCATTGGGCGCGATGACGGCGGTGATCGCGGTTGCAACCCTGCTGTGCATTCTGTTCAGGCGGCTGGGGTTTACCGAGTCCAACTATATCATGACGTACAACCTGGGCGTTGTTCTGGTAGCCTATATTACGCATGGGTATTGGTACTGTTTTGCGGCTTCCTTTCTTTCCATGCTGACCTATAACTTCTTTTTTACGATGCCTTATTATACGCTGATGACCTATAGCCCGGAATACCCGGTGACCTTCATCAGCATGCTGCTTTCCGCCCTGCTCGCCGGCACGCTGACCATGCGGGCCAGACAGGAATCTGCCCGGGCCGAAAACCGTGAAAAACGGGTGCAGATACTGTACCAATTGGAAAAAAACCTGCTTTCGGTGCACAGCAAGCCACAACTGCTGATGGTGGCCGCCAAGGACATCAGCGGGCTGTTCCACGCCTCCGTGCTGCTGACGGCCACGGACTTGGACGGGGCGCTGTCCATGCGGCATGTGGCCGGCAAGGATTGCTTTCAGGGAGAACGGGATAAGGCAGCGATTCAGGAAACGTTTCAGTCCGGCATGGCCAGCGGCGCGGGCGGCGAGCTGTTTTCTGACTGTGAGGCGTACTATTTGCCCATCGTCGGTTCCAGCGGCGTGCTGGGGGTGATCGGGATCGCGCTTGCGCAACCGGTGCACCTGAGCGAAAGCCAGAAGGTGTTTACCGACGCCATCGCCGCGCAGATCGCGCTGGGGCTGGAACGGGAGCGGCTGTACGAAAAGCAGCAGCGCGCGAAGCTTGAAATTGAGCGCGAGCGGTTGCGGAGCGATCTGCTGCGTTCCGTATCCCACGATTTGCGCACGCCCCTCACCGGCGTGTTGGGGTCCATTGGCACCCTGCTGGACCATTATGACGCGCTGAGCGACCCCATGCGGCTGGAACTGCTGACCGGCGTTTACAGCGAGGCCGAGTGGCTGAGCACGCTGGTGGAAAACGTGCTCAGCCTGACCCGGCTGGAAAGCGATCATGTGAAACCGGTCAAGCAGGGCGAAGCGGTGGAGGAAATTGTGGCGGAGTCCGTATCCCGCGTGCAGCGGCTGGCCGGGCAGCACCCGATTCACATTGACATTCCGCAGGAGCTGATGATGGTGCCCATGGACGGCACGCTGATTGAGCAGGTGCTGGTCAACCTGCTGGATAACGCCATCCACCACACGCCGGAGGGTTCCGCCATCCGCATCCGCGTGTATCCGGAACCGCCGAACGCGGTTTTTGAGGTGCGCGATCAGGGCAATGGGATCGCCGCCGAAGATTTGCCGATGCTTTTTAACCGCTTTTTTACCCGCCGGACGGTGCCCGGCGAACGCAAAGGCGTGGGGCTTGGCCTGTCCATCTGCAAATCCATTGTGGAGGCGCACGGCGGGAGCATTTCCGCGCAAAACGATCCGTCAGGCGGGGCGGTATTCCGCTTCACTTTGCCATTGGAGGGTTAAATATGAATCCGCTGGTGCTGATTGTTGAGGATGAAAAGACCATTCGCCGTTTTATCCGCGTGGCGCTGGATACCCAGCCCTATACCTGCCTTGAGGCTCAGGACGGGATGGGCGCGCTGGCCATGACGGCGTCCCATAAGCCGGATGTGGTAGTGCTGGATTTGGGGCTACCGGACATGGACGGGCTGGACGTGATCCGGAAACTGCGCGAATGGTCCGATGTGCCCATTCTGGTAGTATCGGCGCGCGGGCATGAGCGGGAAAAGGTGGAGGCGCTGGACGCGGGCGCGGACGATTACCTCACCAAACCCTTTGGTATTGCTGAACTGCTGGCGCGCATCCGCGTTATTTTGCGGCATCGCGTGCCCAAGCAGGACGAGGGCGCGCCTGCCGCAACGTTTGCGATTGGGGCTCTGAAGATCGACTACGAAAAACGCCGCGTAACCCTTCAGGGGGAGGAAATTCACCTGACCCCCACGGAATATCGGCTGCTGACCCTGCTCGCCAGCCAGCACGGCAAGGTGCTTACCCACCGTTATCTGGTGAAGGAAATCTGGGGCGAGGTAACGGCGGACGATACGCAAAGCCTGCGCGTGAGCATGGCGAATTTGCGGCGCAAAATTGAACAGAACCCTGCGCAGCCCAAATACATCATCACCGAGGTGGGCGTCGGGTACCGCATGGTTGAGGACGCGTGAAAAAAGAACCGACCCACGAACCCTTACGTACCTAACGCCACTGTGTGATGTTGCCTGCCGCAGCTAAACCGCGTTCAAGGGGAACCCTTGCCGGGTTTGGACACAACTAAAAAACCTTATGCTTCGTCTCATAAGCAAAGCGAGCAAAGCGCACAATTGCGGTATGGAGGTAGCGGGAACTGCCTATTTTCGAAAACCGCGAAAACGATCCACCCAAGAACCGCCGCTGCAAAAACGCAGCGACGGTTCTTAATCTTCACAAAATCTTCACACAGAAAGGGGAATCCCTCACAGCAACCTTATTCCGGAATCCATATAATACAGTCAGTCTTTGGGAAAGGATGGATGACGGATGCGCCGCACCGCTGAAACACAGGAGTATCTGGAAAAAATCGAAGGTGTAGCTGACGCCTTGAAATTAAAGGATTTGTCAACTGCGCACCGGGAAATCGTCGAGGTGATGGCGATGGATATCGACGCGCCTGAGCCGCACAATCTGTTAGGCATTCTATATGAACTGACGGGTGATTTTCAGGCCGCGCGCAAGCATTACCGGGCGGCATATGCTTTGGACCCGACCTACAAACCCAGTTGCCGAAATCTGGAACGGATTACCGCGTTTTCCTTCAGCACCAAAATCACCGACATCGATTTTGGCCTGCATGAATAACCGCTGTTCCGGATTGCTAAAACCGGGCCTGACCCTATAAACTTGGGAGTGATTTAGATGTACGTAATTATTGCCGGATGCCGAAAAGTGGGTTCCAGCCTCGCTATGGAGCTTGCGCAGGAAAACCATGACGTGGTGGTGATCGATAGCGATCCGGAGCGTTTGGCCGCGCTTGGCTCCGGCTTTAACGGAGTCACCATTGTGGGGATGCCGATTGACGAGGATGTGCTGCGCAGCGCCGGGGTGGAGCAGGCTGACGCTTTGGCCGCCGTCACCGAGGACGACAACATGAATATTATGATCTCCCAAGTGGCGAAGGAGCTGTTCCGCGTGCCGGTCATCATCACCCGCGTGTATGATCCGCAACGGGAAACAATCGTCAGCGGTATGGGCCTTTCCGCCGTGTGCCCCACGACGCTGGCCGTGCAGAAAATTAAGAGCATGCTGCTCAAAAAAGAAACGCTGGACACGCTGCACATCAGCGGCTCGGCCGTATCGTTCCGGCTGGTTAAACCCATGCGCCGGCAGATCGGCAAACCGCTGACGGACACGCAGGACGAGCAGGTGCTCGGCATTGTGCGCGATCAGGTTTTCAGCCTGCGGGATGAAAAAGCCACGGTTCAGGCGGGCGATATGCTCGTGGTTGCGCAAACGGAAACGGCGGAGGTGTAAGGGGTATGACCATCATCATCGTCGGCGGGGGCAAGGTGGGTTATTACCTTGCCAAGACCCTTGCGCCCGACAAACACCGGCTGGTGCTGCTGGAATCCGATCAGGCACAGTGCAACAAGATCGCGGGGGAGTTAAGCGAGCTGGGCATTGATCTCATGCTGGGGGATGGCACGCAGGTGCGCGCCCTGCGGGACGCGGGCATTGACCATGCGGATATTTTGATTGCCGTCACCGGCTACGATCAGAACAATCTGGTGGCCTGCCAGCTGGCCAAAAACTACTTTGGCGTACCGCGCACCATCGCGCGGGTTAACAACCCCAAGAATATCGGCGTGTTCAGGCGGTTGGGGGTGGATTCGGTGGTGAGCAGCACCGCCTATATTGCCGATATTATTGAGCAGGAAGTGGACTGGGCGGGCATCAACCGTTTGCTTTCGCAAAAGGTGGGGATGCTGCGCGTGAAGGATCTCATTGTGGACGAGGCTTCGGAGGCTGCGGGGAAAACCGTGTCCAACCTTGCGCTGCCAAAGGGCACGGTGATTATCTCGGTCATTCGGGATAAAGAGGCGTTCATACCGGACGGACAGACGCGCATTCAGGCTGGGGACAGCGTGATTGCCATGACCCACGAGGATAATCTGCCCGCGCTGACCGCCTATCTGGCGACCAATGGGGGAGGCGACGTCTGATGAAAACCGGCTTGGCTGAAAACGCTGCCGGCGCGGGAATCCCGCGCTCCGCCGGCAACCCCCGCGGCAAAATCGGCAGGGGGAATCTCCTTAACAACTTTGCAGGCATCGGAGCGGAAATCCTCTACGTATTTGGCCTGATGCTGATTGGTTGGGTTCTATCGCTGCTTTGCGGATGGTGAAAACACTATGTTACCGAATCGGAACCATGAAAGTCACGCAAAACCAATCCTGTATTTTATCGGCGTAGTCGTTGTCGGTCTGGGTAGCCTGATGGGGATTCCGCTGATTGTGGCGGCGCTTTACGGCGAGTGGAAAATCGCCGTGGATTTTGCGCTTTCAGCAAGCGCGACGCTCCTTTTGGGCGGGCTTTTAATGATGGCTTTCCGCGCCTACCGCAAACAGCGGCTTGGCTGGGGCGAAGGTATGACGGTAACCGCCGCCGCGTGGTTTGTGGGGATGCTGGTGTGCGCGATTCCCTACAGTCTGAGCGGCTGTTACAACTCCTATCTGGACAGCTGTTTTGACGTAATGAGCGGCTTCACCACCACCGGGCTTACCTTGGTGCAGGACATGGACCACCTTTCCAATGGTATTAACATGTGGCGGCATTTGCTGACCTTCGTGGGCGGGCAGGGCATGGTGGTGCTGGTGCTGACCGTGCTCACCCGCGGGGTCAGCGGCGCTTACAAAATGTATGTTGGCGAAGGCAAGGATGAGCGGCTGATGCCAAACGTTGTGCACACCGCGCGTTCCATCTGGCAAATCAGCCTGATTTACCTTGGGCTGGGCACACTGTGCCTGTGGATTGCGGGAATGGCGGAAGGGCTTTCGGCAGACCGCGCTTTTCTGCATGGACTATGGATATTCATGTCCGCATGGAGCACGGGCGGCTTCGCGCCGATGTCGCAGAACATCCTGTATTACCATAGCGCGCTGTATGAAATCATTACGATTGTGTTTTTCGTGATTGGCTCCTTCAACTTTGCGCTGCACCACGCGGTGCTGACCGGCCACAAACGGGAACTGATTAAGAATGTGGAAATCATCTCCTTTACAGTGACGGTCACGGTGCTTACGCTGCTGGTGACCCTTGGGCTGATGCGCGACAACGTGTACCCGGGCGCGGTGGCGATGTTCCGCAAAGGGTTTTACCAGCTGATTTCCGGGCACACGACCACCGGGTTCATGAGTATTTACGCGCGGCAATTCTACCTTGAATGGGGCGACGTGGCGCTGTTTGCGATGATTCTGGCCATGCTGATCGGCGGAAGCGCCTGCTCAACAGCCGGCGGGTTTAAGGGGCTTCGGATGGCGGTCATATTTACAGCGTTCCGGCGGGATGTGAGCCGTGTGGCGCTGCCGGAAGCGACGGTATCCGTGCGGAAATACCACCACATCCGCGACGTGGTTTTGGACGATGGGGTGGCACGAAGCGCGCTGCTGATTGTGATTGCGTATATTTTCACCTTCACGCTGGGCACGCTGGCGGGAATGCTGTGCGGTTATCCGTTTGGTATGTCGGCGTTTGAGGCAGCCTCGGTGACGGGCAACGTGGGATTGAGCATCGGGCTAACATCGGCCGCGATTCCTTGGGCGCTCAAGGCTGTCTATGTGGTGATCATGTGGCTGGCGCGGCTGGAGTTTATGTCCATCCTCGCGCTTGCGGCGTATGTTGCGATGAAGGTGAAAAAGAAATGAAGAAGGTTGCGATTGGCCTGCTGTTTATGATCTTTCTGCTGCCGGCGTGCGCCTTTGCGCAAACGGTAACCAGCACGGACCTGATCGATCGGGCGAAAGAGCTGGATGGGCAGACCGTCACCTTTACCGGCGAAGTAATCGGCGATATTATGCGGCGCGGGGATTATACGTGGTTGAACGTTTCCGACGGCAGCAACGCGATCGGGGTATGGGCGCCGACGGAGATGATCGGGGATATTCAGGCTGCGGGCCGCTATGCGGAACATGGGGACAAAGTGAGCCTGACCGGCGTTTTTAACCGCGCGTGCAGAGAACACGGCGGCGATCTGGACATTCACGCGACGCAGGTAGAATTGCTTGCGGCCGGATATGCCACCGAGCACGCCATCGAGCCGGGCCGCGTTGTGCTTGCCGTGGTGCTGACGCTGGCGGACCTTGGCATTCTGGCGCGGTTGCTCAGCAGAAAATGAGCCGGGCCTGCCTGCCCTTGCTTTCGGCAAAATCTTCCTGTAAGCAGAACGCCTGAGAAGGTTCAAATGCGGCAAGTGAGCAAACGTTACAAAATGAAAAGCGGCTCCCCAACTTTGCGGGGAACCGCTTTTTGAATGCAACCGAACCTTAGCGCAGCCTGTTGCCACTTGCCTTATTATCGGGTATTCGCTCGCCTGGATGGATGCGCTGCGGAGTTGGAGGCTTGGGGTTCCACCCCAAACCTAAGCAGAAGCCCAACCTTAGACACGGTTCCGCTGCGGCGGAGGGAGAAACGTTTTACCAAACGCTTACCGCTATGCGCCTTGACGCTCGCCTTATAGCCCTGTGAGCTGTTGCTTGCTTTGACTCCAATGCTGCGGTATCAGGCTTTGGGGTTCCGCTCCAAGCCCAATTAAAGGTTTCACCCTTGGAGCCTGACAAGGGATTGCATCCCTGGACCCACCGTATGAACAGGCGGGAGGCTCCCGTTACATACGGAAGCCTCCTTGGCAATTCCCTTTACTTCGCGGATTTTTTACCGACGGTTGCGGCCGGCAACGCGGGTAGAATCAGCCCGCCCAGCACAGTAGCGACCAGCGCGGTGATGATTTGCACAAACTGCGCGGCAGTGCCGGCGGCAAACGCGGCGCTGAAGGCCAAACCCTTCGCGGAGGTGAGCACCAGCGCCTGACCGACTGCCATCACCAGGAATTTAACCAGCGCGGCGATCACGCCTACGACCACCCAACGGACCCATTCCACTTTCAGGGAATTTTTATCCTTCTGGGCAAACAGGGCAAAGATAACCACGAGCACCACATTGCCGGCGATGATCCACGGCATCATGGGTAGCGTAGCGTGGCCCTGCCACAGCGCGATGATCGGGGTAATCAGCGCGACGGCAACGCCGCTCCACAGGCCCACTGAGCAGGCCGCGACAATCAGCACAAGGTTGACCAGACTGCCGATAATGTAGGTGGAGATGATGTTGCTGCCGCCAAGCACCGGGCGCAGCAGCTGGAAAACGAGCGAAAGGGCGATCAGGATTGCGGTGGTAACCATTTTACGGATATTTTGAGAGCTCATAAATTCAGATCCTTTCTATGGTCAGGCGTTGGATGCGCCTGTTGCAGTACTCTTTTTGGAAAGGGCGCTTTTTACTTCCACACCGTTGAGGTTGCCCAGCTTTGCGGTGAGCGAGCCAAGTTCCTGATTGCTGCCCTCGACAATCAGGCCGATGACGGCGGCGGGGGAGTCCGCGTCCGGCACGCCGACGCGCGCGCGAATCACGCGGGCGTACTGCCCGAGCGTCGCGTTCACATCGCTGGCAACGGCGCGGTTGTTGATCACGATGCCGATAAAACCAAGACGTTTTTCTTCCTGCATGGTCAACGCCTCCCGAATGGTAGGGTTTGAGCTGCCAAGCGGCTCAGTTTGGGCTGGGATTCTCATGGTGAGGCGGCGAAATTGCGATGCGTGTTCCAGCGTGCGTTACGCACCGCTCGGCGCTTCCCGTTGGCGGGCACTTGCCTGCCCATCGGTTGCGCGTGCCTGCCGTAGGCCAGCGCGCTCAAACCATCCCTTGGGAATCAAGACAAAAAAACGACAGCCAAGCCATGCCGCCTAGCCGCCGTTATCAACGTGTTTCATATACGGTGCCTCCTCTCTCTTCGCGGATGGCTTGCGCCATAAGCGTCAACAGGGTTTTCGATGCAATGGAGGATGGATTCGCCCTGATGGCTGCGCCACTCGGGTCTATGCGTTCTCCACGAACAGTAGGATTATACCGCATTCTAAGGGATTATGAAACCCGGATTGTTAAATTTTCTTGCGTTTGCGAGGTAATATCCTCGCCGGTTTGCGCGTCGGCTCCCAAACTGTCGCTCGGCGACGGCGTGAGGGTCGGAACCGAGGAAGGAGTAGGGGATACGAAGGTGCCGTTCAGCTTTTCCAACGCCACGTCATAAGCCTTTTTCAGCTGCACATCCGTCAGGTCGCCAAGTTTGTAAACGGTGGTATCGCCCTCCGGCATGCTCACGGTCACATCCGGGGTGATACCCACCTTGTGGATGCTGCGTCCGTTGGGGGTAAAATACTGCGCGGCGGTCAACTGCAGGCCTTCGCCGTCGTTGCCCAGCGGGAGCACATACTGCACCACGCCCTTGCCGAAGCTTTGCACGCCAACGATCGTCGCGACCCCGTAATCCTGCAAAGCGCCTGCCAAAATTTCGGAGCTGGAGGCGGAGTTCTCGTTCATCACCACCACCAGGGGCAGGTTCAGCGCGCCCGCAGTCGCTTTGTAGTATTCGCGTTTGCCGGCCCGATCCTGCAAATAGGTAACGGTTTCATCCGGCAGGAAAATATCCGCAAGCGATACCGCATCGTTGATCCATCCGCCGGGATTGTCGCGGAGGTCCACAATCAGCGCCTTCGCGCCCTGCGCCTGCAACGCGTCCAGTTGCTCCTGAAAACGGGCGGCGCAATCGCCGGAAAACTCGTACAGCAGAATATAGCCCACTTGCGAATCCAGCATGCAGGAGCTGACCCAGTTCACATGCACCACGGCGCGCGGGATGTCAAAATCCAATAGCGTATCGCCGCGCTGCACCTGAATATGCACAGGCTTGCCCACTTCACCGCGCATGATATCCACCGCGTCGTTCAGGGTGGCGGAGGTCACATCCAAATCGTCCACCTTGAGGAGGATATCCCCTTTCAGCAAGCCGGACTGTTCGGCGGGGCTGCCGCTGAACACGCGTGAGATGGTGCAAAGCATGGTGACGTAGGAGGCGGAAATCTGGATGCCGATGCCGGCGTACTCGCCGCCGTCATCCTCCCACATTTTCGCATATTCCTCGGCGTTGTAGTAGTAGGTATAGGGGTCGCCCAAACCGGCCAGCAGGCCGCGCTTGGCGCCTTCCAGCATGGCGTCGGTATCGGGCTGAATGTAGTAATATTCCTCCACAATTTGCGAAAGCTCGTCCAGCGATGCGTAGCGTTCCAGCCGGTCATATTCCGCTTTGGAGATGGTGACGGTATCCTCGGCCACGCTGGGCGTCCCGGTCGCGGAGGAGGAAGCGTTGGGCAACAGCGAACAGCTTGTGAGCAGCAAGGCCACCAGCAACAGACTGAGCGCAAGCCGACTATGAAGTTTCAGGGTTTTCACAGGCTCACCCCTCAATAGATTTGTTTGGGTTTTTCCTGGCCGCATTTTTTCAGCTCATAGAGTATTTTAAACGTGACGGCATTATCAAATTTCCGAAGGTCCAGCCCTGTGTGGCGTTGTACCTTATCCAGCCGGTAAACAAGGGTATTGCGGTGGATGTAAAGCTGGCGCGCGGTGTCGGACAGGTTCAGATCCTTACGGAAAAACATTTCGATGGTCTGGAGCATTTCCTCGTTAAATAGCTTGGCGGTTTTTCGGTTAAAAAGAAGCTGATGGTAGTGCATGCTCTCCTCGCGGGGCACATTCATCAGAAAACGCTCCAGCAGCAAATCCCGAAAAACATGCACGCTTTGCTCCGGGGAGAAAATGTGCCCGACTTCCATGGCGCGCTTGGCTTCCAGATAACTTTCGCCCAGCAGGGCAAGCGAAGGCTTGCTTTCGCCGATGCCAATTTCCGCCGTTTGCACGGCTTCTTCCATCAGGGTTTCCTGCACGGCCTTGGCAAACTGCAAAAGCTCCTCCGGGCCGTCGATGCCGTTCATATCCTTAATCAGCGCGACCACGTGGCGATTCATTTCCAGCAGGGTATCAGTCTCGGTCAGGGGGATCAGCTCCCCTAAAATGCTGTAAGCGCTGGCTTTTTCCGTTTGCTCCATTTGAAACAGCATCACGCTGCGCTCCATTTCCAGCGGAATCTGGTGCTCATTGGCGCGCGCGTTAAGGTCCGCGCCGGACAGCTCCTGCTTGAGCGCGCGGCGCAGCACATCGCTGTGGCTGGCAATGGAAAGGCTGCTCTTGAACATGCTCATCAGCATGGCGTCCGAAACAATCAGGAGGTTTTCCGCGCCTTCCGCGTCCGCCGCGCAGGTGAGGATCAGGGGCGGGTTCATATCCAGCGCGCGGTACAGCCGGTCGCCGGTTCTGTGCGTGATGCCCGCCGCCAGCGTCAGGTTGGGCAGAGTTTCAGCATCGCCGTTTTCAGGCACCAGACAGTAGCCCTGCGAATCCAACAGACGCAGCGCGACGCTCATTTGCTCAAAAATCTTTTCAATTCGTTTAATATATCGCTTTTCGATATACATGCGCCCATTCCCCTTCCGCGCAACATCCTGTGGATATCACGAGCTGAGTATACCACAAATGGCGCATGATGGAAAGCCGGGATTCAACGTAACTCGCGGGCGGTTTCATCATGCAAACCGTCATGCGGTTGGGGGGATTGCGCTCGATCATCCCCGCGAGCATCTGAGGCTCGAGCCTGTAGAATGTGTAACAACAGACGCATGCGGATACGGATTGCGCCGCGCAATGCAGGAGCTTTGTATGGCACTCAGGCATGAGAAGGGGCGAAACGCAAAAACGCGGCGGCCCATGAGGGTCCGCCGCGACTGCGGTTAGCAGAGAAACGCGACAAAGCTCAAACGCCCCCGCCTTGAAGGTTTTCGGGCTTAGACCATTGGTAAATGGAACGCGTTGCCGCGCAAGGCTTCCGGCGGGCAGGGGGCAACGCCGATGCGACCCACATGGCTTTGCTCTTGACCCCTTTCGCCGCGGCGAGGGAAGCCTGCCAGCTTTCGCGCATGCGCGAAGGCTTTCCGGCCGTGAGCCATACAGCGAAGTCTATGCCAAATCCAGCGCAACAAAACGTTTCGCGGAGATAGCGTAGGCGATTCCGGACAGGAGCACGAAACCGACGGCGCCGATGGCAAGCGTCATCAGTTTAACATTCATAAAAAGCGGATCGGGCGTATCCAACTGATCCCGGAACAGGGGCGCCACATGGGTGAGCGCTTCCGCGACCGTGATGTAGAGGAACAGCAGCACGCTGCTTTTCACGTAGGCTTTGCCGACTTTGTTCGGGTTTTGATAGTAGGCGGGGAAAAAGAGAATGTTAAACAACCCGAACATGAGCAGAGATAACCCAAAGAAGGCAACGTTGGCATCCATACCCACCTCGTTTATGGCAGGGCTCATACCATGGCGCAAAATGGCGAAAGGCACCGCAAGCGCAAGCTGCGCAAGCTCCACAAGCATCGCAAAGGCAATGCGCCCCTGCACAACCGCCTGCTTTGGAACAGGCAGGGAAACGGAAAACTCAACATCGTTATTCTCGCGCCCGTTCAGGCACAGGAAAAACAGGCCAAGCGTGGTGTAGAAAAACGTAACATAGTAAGGGTAGTTGGGGATCATCAGCATGGCCGACAGCGTGAGGAAGATCACGTTGGTCGGGTGTAAGGCAAGGCGGATTTCCTTCCGTAGCAGTTTGAGCATGGCCATCACTCCTTTTCCAGGTGGATCATAATGGTTTCCAGATCGGCGGGCTTGGTTTCCACCCCGAACGCCTCGGCCTCCTTGGCAATGGCGATCGCGGTGTAACCGTGCTTGCTGGGCTTTAGACCGATCAGCTTTTCCCGCATGGAGGAGGTGAGCCGTTCCTCGGGAAATTCGAGGGCGCGGTACTTGGATGTAAAGGCTTCCAGATTCTCGCTGGCCAATAGCCGACCGTTATGGATGTAGGTGATACGGTCCGCGCACCGGTCCAAATCACTGGTAATGTGCGTGGAAAACAGGATGCTTGCGCCCCCTTTGGCAAGCAAAAGAAATACATCCAACAGATCGTCACGGCTGACGGGGTCCAGCCCGCTGGTAGGCTCGTCCAGAATCAGCAGCTCGGCGCGGTGTGAAAGCGCCAACGCAAGGTTATATTTTACTTTCATGCCTGCGGAAAGCTGGCTGGGCGTTTTGTTTTCATCCAGATGAAAAAGGGTCAGATAGTTCCGGTAGGCAGCTTCATCCCAATTGGGATAAAAACTGCGAGATACGGAGGTGATGACGCGCAGCTTTTTACGCGTGTAATAATCCACGCCCCCGGACACAAAACCGATGCGACGCTTAATGGCTAATTCGTTTTCCGCAAAAGGCAAACCGAAAAACCGGATGTCCCCGGTATCGGGATGCACAAAGTTGAGAAGGGCTTTCAGCGTGGTGGTTTTACCCGCGCCGTTGCGGCCGATGAAACCCATAATTTCTCCGGGTTGCACCGTGAACCGGATATCTTGGAGCTTGAAATTCTCATAGGCTTTGCCTAGCCCCTGAACAGAGAGCACATCCATGGTATTCCTCCTGCTGCTGTTGATAAAGTAGCGTGCGGTAGCCGGGCGCGACGCTCGCCTCAACCGCCAAGGAGAGTCAACGGCGTTTTCCGGCGATTGATGGCGAACGGCTGAACCGAGCGTATTGCCCCGTTGGAAACATTACGTAACATGCGTTATGATACATTTGAATGGCTTGCTTGTCAATGCACGCCGCCTGAAAGATACAGAATCCTGATTGACAACCGCAAAACGGGCTGTTAAAATAACGGATGTTATAATAATGAGTGTTTTTCATCGAAGGGAGGAAACCCCCATGCCACCCAAAATTCAATACACAAAAGGGGATCTCCTGCGCGCGGCGTTTTCCCTTACCAGCACTCGGGGAATCGACGCACTGAACGCACGCGCCATCGCGCGGGAGTTGGGCTGCTCAACGCAGCCGATTTTTCGCGCTTTTCACTCCATGGAGGAGATTCGCCAGGAAATGATCCGCATGGCGATGGACGTGTACGCCTCCTACATCAACAACAGCACCTACTTAACGACAAAGCCCTACCTGAGCACTGGAATTGCTTATATCCTGTTTGCGAGGGAGGAACGCGAGCTGTTTAAGTTGCTGTTCATGTGCGACCGCACCCATAACGGCGCTATAACTGACCCTGAGGATACAACGCTTGATTATGTGCTGGAACTGGTCATGAAAAGTACGGGCCTGAGCCGGGAACAGGCATTGGATTTTCATTATCATTTGTGGATATTTACCCATGGACTGGCATCGATGATCGCCACCTGCTACCTGGAGCTGGACCGGGATCAGATCATCCGGCTGCTTGGGGATCAATACCGTTCGACACGCCTGCTGTTTGGGCTGCCGCCCGTTGCGGAATGAACGTTGGCCGATACAGGAAAGCCGAACCCAAATGTTGAACAGGAACGCTTTGGGCATGCCTTGCCGGGTTATGCAAGCGAAACCGCTCTACGCATGGGTTTTCATGCGAGCCTACCGCCATGGGCGGAAAAAAGAAATCCCGATTGCCGCAAAAAGGTATTGCATTTTCAGGAAAGTTTTGTTATATTCTATATCGCTGGTTGCAGAACGCCCACAAGGCAAACGGCATAATCGGAACACAATTCGGTTGTCAAACCGGAATTGGGGCATTAGCGCAGTTGGTAGCGCGCTACATTCGCATTGTAGAGGCCAGGAGTTCGAATCTCCTATGCTCCACCATAAAAGGACGTCAATCTCGATACGAGGTTGGCGTCCTTTT